>Ga0154774_1165_pt5 | contig 14065 bp, 9 predicted proteins | sample Rifle2008BG16ft_FD_105782 | JGI IMG/M metagenome (GOLD analysis project Ga0154774, IMG submission 105782) | Chloroflexi bacterium RBG_16_57_11
GTTGGGGCGTGCTGGAAGGCTCGATAACTGGCGCAGTGTCGGTCGGGGTCGGAAATATGGGGAAAGTGGCGCTGGGTGTGAGGCCTTGAGGCAGGGTTGGGGTGGGCGTCTCGGTTATTTCTGCCTGGGTGGGGGTTGGCGGAGAGCATTTCAAAGCCGCATTGTCTCGCTTCTCTTGGACAGCAGCGTCTGCGCCCATCGACAGGGCTAACTCGTATTGTTCTTGGGCGAGGCACCACTCGCTTTTTCCTGCCAGCTCGTCACCGTACTGTACCAATGCCAGTCGATAGCGCTCGGCTGCCGTAATCCCAGAGCTATCGCGCAGACCGGGAGCAGCTGCTGCTACCTGGCTGAAGTAAAACACAGCTTGCTCGGGAATGACCCCCCAGAAGCTGGAGCCAAACAGATAAAGCCGGGCCAGTTCACGCCAGGAATTTGCCTGTACGTCCAGTGGGGCGAAGCGCTCTGCTAACGCCAGATCGTATGCGCCGCCACCCAGGTTTCCCTGATCCCATATTTTACTGACGCCGCGTTGGCGCAAGGAAATGTAGAGCATCCCATCCACGCGGGCGGTCTGGTGGGCTGGATCAGCCTGGCGTAAGGCGAGCAGCGTATCGATTGCTTGATCCCACTGGCCACCCACAAACAGGCTTTGTGCATGGCTGAAAAGCTCCTGCACCGGACGTGGATCGCGGGTTGGAGTGGCTGTTACAGTGGGCGGGACCTGACTGGGGGTGGCGGTGGCGTATAGAACCGCCAGTGCTTCGGCCAGTCGATCCGTGGCTCCGGAGTAGTTCGGATCGAGGGCCAGCACATATTCTAGACGTTGACGGGCGATCTCATAGCGGCCTTCGGCCAGATCCTGTACTGCCAGGTCGTATTGCTCCTTGGCAGACACCAGGGTCATATCTGAAACAGCCGCCTGGCGAGCTTTCACACCAGAGCGATAACCGGCCAAGGTTCCACCCATGGCAGACAGGCCGAACACCGCGACGACACCAAATGCCAAGAGCAAGAGCTTCCACAATGTGCGGTTATTTTTGGTCACCGGCTGTCGAACGGGTCGACTGTTTTTCTTTTTATTTAGTGCTTTATTAACCCCTGGTTTTTTAGAGGGATGGGATGATTTATCCATGTAATGTAGAGACGATCTTTCGTAGCGCTTGGTTCCCGTTGGGATAAAAAGTGGGGTTATGAGACGGATCAGGCTGTCTCATAACCCCACTGGCTTCCTGAACACGATTATCGATAGTGAACGACCAATCCAGTCCTATTATGTGACACTTAGACCAGTCTTGCATCCAGGGTAATTTCAACCCCTCCCAGGGCAGATGAAACGGGGCAGCCACCCCTGGTCTCTTCAGCGATCGTTGCGAAGGATTCAGGGTCGATACTGTGGACTTCGGCTTCGCAATCCAGGTGGATTTGTGTGATGCGAGCCTTGCCGTCGATATTGCCTAGAGTAACTGAGGCCACCGTATGGATGCGCTGGGGTGTGAAACCGGCTCGGCCTAGGCCGGCGCTGAGCGCCATCGAGAAGCAGCCGGCATGCGCGGCGCCGATCAATTCCTCGGGATTGGTGCCATTACCTTCTTCGAATCGAGAGGCAAAGGAATACGGGCCTTCGAACGATCCAAATTTCATCAGGCCGTGGCCTTCACGTAATGATCCTTCCCATAAAGCCTCTGCTTTACGTACTGCCATACGAAAATCCTCCAAATAAAAGAAATCTTTGATACTAGGGGGATTGTGAGGGGATGGTCGCCATCCCCTCCAGGTTGAATTAATCTGTCAGGCCGAATTCAAAATCCCCCAGGCTCTCGCCGTCGTAAGGGGAGTCAGAGTACATGTTGCCTTCCTGGTGATCCAGAAGCTTTTCATCGGCAAAACGACCACGCACAAAGCCAGTACCGGCAGGGATGAGCTTGCCGATGATCACGTTCTCCTTCAGACCGAACAGCGGGTCTTCCGAAGCAGCAATCGCGGCCCCGGCCAGCACCTTGATGGTGTGCTGGAAGGATGAAGCGGAGAGGAAGGAGTCGGTGCTGAGCGAGGCCTTCGTGATGCCCAGCAGTACCTCGATGAAGCGTGCCGGGCGCTTTCCATCGGCCAATAACTGATCATTGGATCGCTTCAGCTCGATATAATCCACCAGATCGCCAGGCAGGAAATTAGTATTGCCAGGACGGGTGACCTGCACCTTGGAAATCATCTTACGGATGACAACCTCAAAATGCTTGTCGTGGATGTTCTGTCCCTGTGATCGATAAACCTTTTGGACTTCGCTGAGCAGGTAGATCTGGCAGGCATTGCGGCCTTGAATTCGCAAAATGCGATGTGGATTGAGCGAGCCTTCGGTCAACGGTTGGCCCGGCTCGACATGGTCGCCGTCTTTGACCATAATCCGTGCAGTGCTGGGGATATCATAGGTAGCTTCCTGACGGCTCTCATATGAAACGATTACTTTCGCGCCTCCAGTCGAGCCGTTACCCGATTCTTCCGTTTCGATGCGCACACGCCCGGGATTTTGTGCGGTGATTGTGGCCGTCTCGCCCAGATAGGCCAACAGATCGCCCTGGCTTACCTGGTCGCTATCCAAAACGGCAACCTTCCAGTCTCCAGGGATGCTATATTCATCGTTGATCATCTCGCTGTGCTCCACGCGAGCAATGCGCAGATCGCTATACCGGTCAGACTGAGTGATGAAGACCTTACCGCCAATCTCGGAGACCACGGCCTCACCCTTGGGAGCCTTGCGGGCCTCGAACAGTTCTTCCACGCGGGGTAGACCGGTGGTGATATCGCCGCCGGCTGCCACGCCACCGGTGTGGAAGGTGCGCAAGGTAAGCTGCGTTCCCGGCTCGCCGATGGACTGAGCAGCAACGATACCGACAGCTGAGCCGATCTCGACCATCTTACCTCGGCCAAGGTCCATTCCATAGCATCGGGCGCAGATACCGTGATTCAGCTCGCAGGTCAACGGCGAGCGGACTTTTACTTCTTCGATCCCGGCATTGACAATCTTTCGTACGGCGTCATGGTCTAACATATCATCACGCTCTACCAGGATTTCCCCTGTCTGAGGATCGACCAGGTTGGTCGCGGCCAGACGCCCAAAGAGACGTGTCCCCAGGGATTGCCCGGCGATGTCATCGGATTTCCTGATCCAGATGCCCTCGGTTGTATTACAGTCGTCATCGTTGATAATGACATCTTGAGCTACGTCAACCAGACGGCGGGTGAGATAACCGGCGTCGGCGGTTCGAAGGGCAGTGTCAGCCAGGCCTTTACGGGCGCCATGCGTGGAGATGAAGTACTCCAAGGCGTTCAGGCCTTCGCGGAAATTCGAGCGGATCGGCAGCGGGATGATGCGTCCGGAGGGGTCAGCCATCAAGCCTCGCATACCTGCGAGCTGCGAGATCGGACCGAAGCCGCCTTTTGTCGCTCCGGAGATCGCCTGGGCTGCCAAGTTGCCATTTGGATCCATGGTTCGTTTCACTGCATCTGCAACTACATTCGTAGTGCGCTGCCAGATTTCAATCACACGCTCGTTTTTCTCTTGCTCGGTGAGTAAGCCACGGCGGAAATCGCGCTCCACGGTCTCCTGTTCACCCAGGGCTTTATCGATAATCTTGCCTTTTTCCTCGGGCACGGTGATATCGGAAACCGCGAGCGAGTAGCCGGAGCGGGTTGCATACCGGAAGCCGACGTCCTTGATTGCATCGGCGACTTCGGGGGTGCGCTCTTCGCCACAAACTTCGTACAGACCAGCCATCAGGTCTTTCAACCCGCCTTTATCCAGCTCCAAGTTAACGAAGCGAATTTCATCGGGTAGGACACGGTTGAACAGCACCCGACCGGGGGTGGTTGTGATGATTTGTTCTCCGGGCTCGTCAAGGCGGTTGTTATGATCATCGTACCAGGTCATGATTCGTAAGCGGATGTTGGCGTGGATATCCAGCTGCTGTAGGTCGTAACACAGCTCAGCTTCATCCATATCGGCGAAGATACGGCCATCGCCCTTGTGCGGATGAATCGAAGGGTTCTTCGTCAGGTAATAGACGCCGAGCACCATATCTTTCGATGGGCTGATGATTGGCTCGCCATCGGCAGGCTTGAGCAAATTGCGAGCAGACAGCATAAGCTGGCGCGCCTCCCAGACTGCTTTCTGCGATAGCGGTACGTGTACGGCCATTTGATCGCCGTCAAAGTCGGCATTAAACGCAGTGGTTACCAGCGGGTGGAGCTGGATGGCGCTGCCTTCGATCAGCACAGGTTCAAAGGCCTGGATGCCTAAGCGATGCAAGGTTGGGGCGCGGTTGAGTAAGACCGGGCGCTCCTTGATCACCTCCTCCAAAACCTCCCATACCTCGGGGCGGTTGCGCTCAATGAAGCGCTTGGCGCCTTTCACGTTGGCGGCGTAATTGTGCGAAACCAGTCGAGAGATGACAAAGGGGCGGTAAAGCTCCAACGCCATTGACTTGGGCAGACCGCACTGGTAGAGTTTGAGCTTCGGACCGACAACAATTACCGAGCGTCCGGAATAATCGACCCGCTTCCCGAGCAGGTTTCGGCGGAAGCGACCTTTCTTGCCTTTGAGCATATCACTGAGCGATTTAAGCTCTCGCCGGCCACGGCGTGAAAGAGCTTTACCTCGCTGCGAGTTGTCGATGAGCGAATCAACCGCTTCTTGAAGCATGCGCTTCTCATTGCGCACAATCACGTCAGGTGCGCCAAGCTCGAGCAATCGCTTGAGGCGATTGTTGCGATTGATCACGCGGCGGTACAGGTCATTCAGGTCGGAGGTGGCGAAACGCCCACCATCCAGCTGCACCATCGGGCGCAGGTCCGGCGGGATAACCGGTAGCACCGTGAGCACCATCCACTCAGGACGGTTGCCGGAACGTCGGAAGGCTTCGACGACCTTCAAGCGCTTGGTGGCTTTTTTGCGCTTTTGCTTGCTGCGTGACGTGCGCACTTCGTGCCACAACTCCTGAGCCAGCTTGTCCAGGTCCAGGCGGCGGAGGATATCATAGAAAGCTTCGGCGCCCATGTCTGCCCGAAAGACTTGCCCCCAGCGTGATTTCAGCTCGCGGTAGCGTGTCTCGCCATAAAAGGTGAGCGGGCGCAGCTCGAGCAGCTCATCGCGCAGGCGCGCATTTTCATCACGCACCTGGACTGATTGATCGTCCAGCTGGCCACGCAAATCCTCCATGCCCAGGTCGGCCTCGGCACGGATGCGCTTAATTTCCAGCTGCACCTGCTCGTATTCGCGCTGTTTTTGGTCCTTCAGATCGCTTTCGATTTGGTCCAGGCGATCCTTAACCACCCGTTGCACGCTGGTCAGGCTCTGATTGGTCACGGGTTCACCCACCTCGACAATCACGATATCTGTGTCGGGGAAATGGATGGCGGTCTTGGGGGAATCTCCCAGCGTCTCTCGCAGGCTGACTTCCAACCGTTTGCCGCCTTCGATGACTGGCTCCAATTGATCGGAGATCATTTCGATATAACGCTGTTCGATAGCGTTCTGTTGCTGGTTAAGCTCGTTCAATGTCCGGTCTCGCCCGGCTTTGATTTCAGCGATACGAGCGTTGATCTTGGATGCCTGCTCACGCTCTGTCACTGTGATCTTATCTTCTAAGCGTTTCAAAGCTTTCTGGCGGGCTTCTTCATCAACAAAAGTGACGACGTACTGGGCAAAATACATCACGCGGTCAAGGTTGCGGCGCGAAATATCCAGCAACAAGCCCAGGTATGAAGGAATACGACGGGTGTACCATACATGCGCAACTGGAGCGGAGAGCTCGATGTGACCCATGCGCTCGCGGCGCACCGATGAGCGAGTGACTTCAACGCCGCATTTATCACAAACGATCCCTTTGTAGCGGATGTTTTTATACTTACCGCAGTAGCACTGCCAGTCGCGAGTCGGCCCAAAGATGGCTTCGCAAAACAGACCATCTTTTTCTGGACGCAAGCGACGATAATTAATCGTCTCCGGTTTCAGCACCTCACCGTAGGACCAGCTTCGGATGGTTTCTGGTGAGGCTAGGCTGATACGAAGTGCGGTTAATCCCTTGGTTTCCACTATTCAATTGCCTCCTGGTACATAACTGAAAGAAGCGATTTTGATACCCAGCAAAAACCCGTTCTTTGTGGTTAAATCACCACAAAAACGGGTCGATAATACGACAGACATTACATTATAAGCAATGTAGTGCAATCGGTCAAGCCTAAATTTGCATGTTAATAATAATCTTAACTCAAAACCTTTGCTCATCGCCTAGCGTGGCTGGCGCGGGGGGATTGCGATAAAGAATGAGCTGCCTCTGCCTAGCTGGCTCTCGGCCCATACACGGCCCCCATGGCGCTCGGCGATCGATTTGACGATTGCCAGGCCAAGACCAGAGCCGCGTTCGTCTTTGGAGGCCTGCTGCACGCCACGATAGAACTTTTCGAACACCCTGGGTAGGTCCATGGGTGAGATGCCAATGCCGTTATCAATTACCTGGAACACAATACCCAGCGGCTGTGTCTGGACGCGTAACAGCACTTTTCCTTCCGGGCGGTTATATTTGATCGCATTCTCGACCAGGTTGTGTAGCGCCTGCTGGAGCAGAGCCTGGTCAGCCTCGATTAATGGAATGGTTTGAGGTAGGACATCCGCGGTGAGGCGGATGTGTTTTTGCGCAGCCTGTAACTGTAAGCTGTTGACCACTCTTTCGACGATATCCTGCACAGGGACGATCTCGACCTGGAGACCAATCCCGGCTTCAATCCGCCCAAGGTCAAGCAGGTTATTTACCAGCCGCGCCATGCTCTCCACACCGTTAACAATCTTGCGCACGTAAATGGTTTGTTGCTCGTTGAGCTGGCCGACCATCTCCAACATGGTCGCGTAGCCCCGCATCAGGGTGAGCGGTGAGCGCAGGTCGTGGCTCACTGTTGAGACGAATTCCGATTTGAGTGAATCAAGCTGTTTGAAATGCGTGATATCTCGTAAGACGCACACCCGCCCGACCCGTTTTCCTTCCGCCAGTACTGAGGTGGCGGTTGCCAGGAAAATTCGCCCGCCAGGTAGATTTAATTCCGTGGATTGCGTCTCGGCAATATTCGAGCGCAATAACTCGACCAGCTCGGTCTGCTTGATGACCAGGTCAATCGGTTCGCCTTCATCAGTCTCCAGACCCAATCCGAGCACCTGCCAGGCAGCCGGATTCGTGAGCAGTAATCGATCCCGCTGGTCGGTGACGAGCACCGGATCGGGGCTGGATGCCAGGATGGACTCCAGCCTACGGCGGCCGATCTCCGCATTCAGGAACAGGCGGGCGTTCGCAGCGGCCAACGCGGCCTGGCCGCCCAGGGTGACCAGGAAACGGACCTCTTCACCTGAAAACGTATGGTGCTGGTCAAAAGCCACCCACAAAGCGCCGTAGTAATGGCTCTCATGCTTCAGGGCTACAGCAATCAGCGATTCGGGACGCGGTGCTCCCTTGGCTACATTCACCAACCGGGGCCGAAACAGATTCGAAAGCACCAGGCGATCCTGCTGGCGCGTCAAGGCCAGGATTTGCTCATCCAGGTCCCGGTATAGGTTTTGCGACGGTCCATAGCCAAATCGCACTGGCTTATTCGTATCTCCACCCAGCTCAGGCATGACCTGCGGGCTGAGCACGACGCGCGCCGAACAGCCGCCGGATGCCAGGGCCGATTCCAGGATCGGCTGGACAGCCTCCGAGACTTCCAGGCTGGAGGCGACCCCCTGGCTGACCTGCAACAAGCGGTTCAGCTCATCCAGGCGGGTTTTCAGGCTGAGGCGCATTTGTTCGAAGGCCTTCCCCAGCTGACCCACCTCATCGACGCTTTCGACGGTAACCGGCTGATCCAGTTTACCATCCGCCAGGCGACCGGCCTCACCGGTCAGGTTTTGTAGCGATTGGGTGACTGCGCCCAGGCTGATCTGTACCAGTACGATACCCACCAATGAAAGGATGATGATGATGCCCAAAAGGGGAAGTGCAATCCTCATGGCGATTTGTTGGGTCCGGTAAGCTGGAACGGTGAGCACAATTGACCAGGGGTGTCCGTCAACAGGTTGGAAAAATACCATTTGCCGCGTTCCATCCGGGGCTGTATCGCTAAAATAATCCGTCGTGGAGCTCGTCCTGCCGAGGTAGGTATCCATGATCCGCTCCGGGTCGGGGTGGATCAGGATGCCGTTGTTTTCATCGATCAGCATGCCTTGACCATTAATGGTGTTCAGGTTGGCCAATCCTGTCAGTATCGACTTGGCATAAGGATTGGTCGTCATGTCGCTGTGGGCGACCAGCACCCGATCGACAACTCCATCTGGGCCTTCCATAGCAATGATGAAGGATATTTGAGCGCCCGTCTGATCGTCCGATGGTCGAATGGTGTAGATCTGGATCGGTACGCCATTCAAGGCCATTTGAATTCCCATTTGCTCTTCGATAGGAGCTTGGGGGCCGGAATAACTGCCGGATGGATGAGTGGCGATGATTTGCGCGTTGCTGTCGAGCACTGTGAGCTGGTTAAAGAACGGCACCTCCCTGATCTTCTGCTCTAGTGTATCCGTCAAGCTCTGATTGTCGCTTGATCTCAGGCGTGGATCATCAGCAACCTCTAAAGCCAGGTTTTGGCCAATTTCCAGGTAAAACGGCACACCATCGGCGGCTGTATTAGCGGCACTCTCCATTTGAGAACGTAACATATTCTGTGCCGCCTGACCGGCGATGATCCAATCTGCAGCCATCAAGGTGAGCACCAGGATCATCGCCAACGGGGCCAGGCTGACGATGAAGCGGGTTCGCAAGCTTCGCTCTGCGGGTGAGGGCACCAGCTGTTCGGGCTTTCCCCACAGCGTAGGTGAAAGGAGTGCTACGATCTCGGCGATCAGACCAGCAACCAGCAATTCAATTGCGGCTGCCAGGGTGATGAGCTCCAGATTGGATAAAGCATAATCTAACCGGGTGACGAGTAAGCCACGAGTATTGAAGGTGGCAATTATTAAGTGCAGAAATGGGTAAAAAAGCGCCAACAGCAGGGTCGAGGCGAGGGGGTGGCGTAACAGGCGAAAAACGGATGTGCGATAATGCTGGCGTAATGCTGCGCTCAACAATGTGGCAAGCAAGGCGATTTCGAGGGGCGTAAAAATGGTATGCGTCTGCCATAAGGCCGATGAAAACCCACATACCAGGCCAATCACCCCAGCAGCCCACGGCCCCAACAGGCCAGCTGCCAGCACCCAGGGGACCGCTGCGAAGAACATGATCGCCGGGACCGTAGGATCCAGGGGCATGCCTTGTGGCGATAGCGCCCAGAGTCCTGGTGTCTCGACCGCAGAAAGACGCACGCCAATGAACAGGCTGGTGAACGGCGCCATCCCAAGCAAGATGATAAATATTCCCCACTGGACAACGCCAAAGGATCGGTTCATTTTTCGCCACTTCAGCTGCAATAATACAATCAGGCTGAGCAGCGCAAAGAATCCGATCCAGCCAATCAGATCGGGAGGCAGGCTAACAAAGGGCGTCTCCGATAATAAAGAGAGTATGGAGTTCATACCACGAGTTTATGAATTTCTACTCTTGTCCACATCCTGAATTAATTATAACCGTTTTTTAAGATGTTAAGAAGACGTAAAAAAGGGATTAGCAAAATTCGATCGTCTCTTGTGTGGCTTTTGACAGGTCTGCGTAATACCCACGCCTGTAAGGAGGCAGCAACTCTGCCAGAGCATACATGGCTTCGTCTGTCATTTGGCGTAACTGCTCGCGCCCAGCGCGCTGATATTCCGGGCGATAACGGAACGGCCGCCCAATGCGCAGCCTCGCACCCGGCCCTTTCCAGGGTTTGGTAAAGCGGATGGCAGGAAAGCCAATCGTGCCATTGACGGCAACCGGCAGGATTGGTGCTCCACTGCGACTGGCAAGGTACGCAGCGCCTTCTTTTCCCTGCTTAAGCGCCGGTCCGCGCGTGCCTTCCGGGGCAACCAGAATGATTTCACCTGCCCTTAACACCTCCATCGATTGTTGGATTGCTCTTCGATCGACCTCCTCCCGGCGAACCGGAATTACGCCCCACAGACGGGGAAAGATGCCCACGATTGGGTAATCGTAAACCTCGATTTTTGCCAGAGGGACGATGTTGCGAGGCATCACGTGCAAAACAACAATCGGGTCTATGAATGCGATATGATTGATCATCAGGATGGCAGGTCCCTGGTCAGGAACATTCTCCAGACCTTCGACGCGATCGAGTTTTGCCAATAAAGTGAAACCACCCCACTTAACCAAGAAACGTAACACGCGCCGCCGCATCGCATAGCGTGAAGGATTATACCCACCTGTGAGTGAATGATTTTGCTCCAGGCCATCTACGACCATCTCATACCTCCAAATTTACATCTTTTTCATAAACACCACGGTATTCTGGCGGTAGTTGTTCCGCCAGATTACGCATAATTTGTTGTGTACCAACATCCACGGCCTGGCGCCAGCTGCTAGTCTGTTCCAGGTGGAAGGGCTTACCGACAGTTATGGTGATTTCTGCGCGCTGAAGACGCTTCAGTTTTGGGTAAACTCGATGATTTTCCGTACCGGTAAACGTTACTGGCAATATGGATGCTCCCGATTTGAGCGCCAGGTAGGCCGCTCCAGGAGTGCCCTCCTCAAGCTCACCGGTCACGCTCTCACGACCTTCAGGAGCAATCGCAATCATTCGGCCTTCGGCAAGCCCGTCAAGAACGGCACGCAGAGCGCGACGATCTGGCTGGCCTCGATGCACCCAGATTACCCCATAGATTTCCATCAGCCAACCAATCACCGGGAAATCGTAAAAATCAGCTTTCGATACGACATCTACCGGACGGACTGCAAAGGACAGGCCCATGACCAGGTCAGCATCCCCCAGGTGATTTGATACGACCAGCACCGGTCCATCCGGGGGCGTGTTCTCTAGCCCGGTAATGCGCACTCGAGTGAGCAGACGAACAATGAAACGTAACAGGCGCACAATGACCCACCGCGCGATTCTACGCCAGGGCGTCAACCGCGGTAGGCGGGTGATCTCGGGTCGTACCCGTGACGTGATAGGCTTGGGCGAGGCGAGGTCAGGCTTGGGCATCATCTGGTGGATGCAAGTCGAATGCTTGGCTGTCAGGAGCCGGTGGCTCTGCGTGAATCATTTCTCTGGCATATATACCATGATAATCCGGCGGTAGCAACTCAGCGATGTGCTGCATAATTTTATCGGCGTTCTGCTGGCGGGCAAAGCGGCGCGATTCACCACGGCCTGCCACCGGTGGCAGGGTGAAAGGGACGCCAATATGCATCTCGATCGTAGGACGTTTCCATCGTAAGGCCTTCTTCAGGAAGTCATCGGTTGTACCTTGTATCCCCACCGGTACCACCGGCACATGAGTCTGATCGACAAGATAAGCTGCGCCCGGGTTCGCTCGCCGCATACCGATGGTATGTGTGCGCCCACCTTCCGGAGCGATCAGCAGGGGATATCCTGAGGCAAGCACGCCGATCATTTTTTCCACTATACGTCGGTCGTACTCGCCACGGTGTACCGGGATACCGCCATACAGTCGCACCAGGATGTTTTGACCGGGTCGCTCCCAAATCTCAACGGCGCCTACTGCTTCGAGCGCTTTAGGCCAAAAAGCCAGGATTAAGGGTGGTTCGAAAAGTGAGATATGGTTGCTGGCCACCAGATAAGGGCCTTTTGTGGGAATGTTTTCTTTCCCTTGGATGCGCACACGGCTCAGAAGGTGATAAATGGCGCGAAACAGCGGACGCATGATACCGCGAATGAGGCGTCGGTAAAGTGGAATGGCGTACACCGGCCCAGTTGTGCTCATCGGATCATATCAAGAATAGCATCGAAGACCTGGTCGGCGCTCAGCCTATCCGAGTCAAGGATAATGGCATCTGGTGCCGGACGAAGTGGCGCGACGGCACGGGTTGAATCAATCTGGTCTCGACGGCGCATAGCGGAAAGGATTTTGTCGTAACCTGCTTGTTCGCCACGCTCGATTAACTCTTGATAACGACGGCGGGCGCGCTCTTCTGCCGAAGCATCCAGATAGATTTTCAAGTTGGCCTCGGGTAGCACGACCGTACCAATATCTCGGCCAACCATTACTACCCGGCCTCGCCGACCGATCCGGCGTTGCTGGGCGGAGAGCGCTTTCCGTACCCCGGGATAGGCGGAGACCTGTGAGACATGCGCTTCAACCTCCGGCCGGCGAATTTCCCAGGTGATGTCCTGGTCTTCAGCCAGGATGTCGCAGTTCCTACCATCGTCTTGCGAAGGTGGCCGGATATCAATTTCGGTGTCCTCGGCCAGAGCAGTCATGGCTGCCTCGTCGGGGATCAACACCCCACGGTTCAAAGCGATCCAGGTCACGGCACGATACATCACACCGGTATCGAAGAACAGGTAGCCGAGCTCGTCCGCCAGCTTCTTTCCCAGGGTCGACTTGCCCGAGGCGGCTGGTCCATCAATAGCGATGATCGATGGTGGTAGCATGTCTGCTCCTGGCCTTAAGGCGCGGTCTGCTGCTCAAGATTGCTCTCATCCACAGATCCACCTGGGAACAGGTCGCTGCGCGCCCACAGGATGATATAGTCGTATCCCAGGGGCGCCTTCCTGAAGGTCAGCCAGTTGATAAAATCCTCCGGCAGGGGGCCATTCCAGGCCGGGCGGACCCACCAGACGAAATCCTGACCGCGATAAGCAGCAGTCAGTACCGGGGTTTCTGCAGATCGGGGTGTGATGATCACCGAGGGCATTTCGCCCTGCTGAAGCTCGGTTGTAAAGCGGGCAGCGCTGAAATTTCGCAGCGCCCAGCGAAGGGAAGGAGTGTCCACAGTGGAAACGATATCGATCTCATCGGCCAGGCCGGTGTGCCATTCGGAAAGGTTTTTAAGCGTCCCCAACGCCAGTTGGATCTGCCCGGCGCCTGGTGGATTCCCCCACAGCTCGTGGGGCTCGTTTGGGCGTAGCTGAGTTGATCCCCACAGAATTCCGGTACTGTATATGACGAAGGCTGCGGTGAGCCCCCAGACCAGGCCATCCCGGCTGGTCCGCCAGGACCATCCCAAGGCGACCAGAGTGGTTGTCAATACTCCCAAGAGGAGGATACCGAACAAGATGCCAAGCTGGATCACCGGTCTCGGCATATTACCTTGCGGGACGACCTGGCTGGTGGCAATGAGCGTATTCCAGAACAAGACTGCAAGTACCAGCACAAAACCGGCTTGAAGGAACGAGATAACGTGCGGCTTTTCATCCGGCAGGTATTCTGACAAGCCGTCAGCAGCGATTGCCAGTAATGGCACCAGCACCCAGACCAAGTCGTTCACCTGGCGAGATGGGTAGATCAGCGTCAGGAACAGGCTCGTTAGGAACCACAGCACAGGCAGTAGCAAAGCATAACGACCCTCAATTTCGTAGTGCAGCCGGCGCATCAGCCATCGCCCCAGGCTGACCATGGCAAAGATCACCGCCAGCGGCTGAAAGATCAACAGGGTAATAATAAGAGTAATCGGGCTTACACCGGAAAACGTTGTCCACCCGGCCAGGTAGGTGGTAAAAGAGTTCAGGATGGTCGCCAGGCCTTGTGGATAGCGGGTCAGGTAGGTTCCAACCACGAATATGGTCGCAATAAGCGCCGCCAACCAGCACAGGGTATCTACCCGGGTCGGGTAAGCGTTCTTCTGATCGGCTTCATCGAACACTTCGCCAGGCTGTGCTTTCGAGCGAACCAGGAGGCGGTGAGCCAGCCCAGCTAACCCTAACCCCAGGGCGCCTTGCCAGAATGCGGGGCCGGAGAGCAGCGCCAGGCCACCGAAAAGACCGGACCAGGCTGGACGGTGGGTGTGCCATAAACCGATTGCAAGCAAGCTAAAGCTTAATGCCAGCATTGGTCCATTCACCTGGCGGGAGACCGTCACCAAGCCCGGGTCAACAGCCAGCCAAAAAGCCAGGACGAGCGCCGTCTTGCGCCCCAGCTCATGGCGGAAAAAGATCG
>Ga0154774_1062_pt3 | contig 13985 bp, 13 predicted proteins | sample Rifle2008BG16ft_FD_105782 | JGI IMG/M metagenome (GOLD analysis project Ga0154774, IMG submission 105782) | Chloroflexi bacterium RBG_16_57_11
CAAATATTGCCAAACCGTAAACGGCCGTGGGATGCCAGCGAAACCTCGGAACGCGTCTTAAATCTCCGGGAGCAGAAAGCCCCTCAACCGTAATATCCATACTGCTCATCAGGTCTCTCCGTTCAGCCTCCAGCAATTCGACCAGGGAGGATATAGATGCTTATCTCCCCTGTTGATCCAATCGGATTGCGGGGTTGAGAGCGATATAGCCAATGTCCGTCAAGGTGTTGATGACAATGGCCAGGGCCGTAATAAGCACAACGCCTGCCTGGATTACCGGCAGGTCGCTGGCAAGGACTGCATCATACATGATCCGGCCAATCCCGGGGACGGCGAAGATCACTTCGACGATCACCGACCCACCCAGAAGACCAGCAAGCCACAGGGTGATCATCGTGACGACCGGGATTAAGGAATTCCGAAAAGCATGACGCCAGATGACCTGCAGCTCGGAAACTCCTTTTGCCCGGACGGCGCAAATGTAATCCTTCTGCATCACTTCGATCATCGTTTCACGGGTCAAACGGGTGAAATAAGCGATTGGCCTTAATGCCAGGGTCACCGCGGGCATGATGATGTATAACGGCCCGCGCCATCCGGCGGAGGGCAGCCATCCAAGGTGTAAGGCAAATACCAGGATGAGCATGGGGGCAAACCAATATTCCGGGATGGCTACACCTGTTTGGGTAATGATGGCGATCAGGTTATCGATCCTTTTACCAGGATAAAGCCCCGCATACACTCCCAAAGGGATAGAGACAATGATCGCAAGCGTGAGTGATACGATGGAGAGGATAAATGTAACCTTTAAGCCGCGGAAAAGGATTTCACCGACAGGCGCCTGGCTGACATACGATTGTCCCAGATCCCCCCGAATGAGGTCTTTCAGCCAGTAGACAAATTGATAAGGCAGCGATTTATCCAGCCCAAGGTCTTCCCGAATGGCCGCCACAATTTCAGGAGTCTGCTCACGTTCGCCGATACGGGAACGCAAGATGGAGCTGGTTGGATCGATCCCGCTCAGGTAAGGATAGAGAAAGGCGATCAGAGCAACCAGGACGAGCAAGAAAGGCAAGATCAAGAGACGACGGATCATCAGCGCGTACATAGAATCTTATCCATCTCCTTCCGCCGGTTCGTGCACTACACCAGACAAATATTCACATCACCTATCTGTAAAACACTTATTAAGCTCAAAGGTTTTTCGGTGGGAATTGCAGGGTGAACTAGGCCCATCAGCCGGGCTAAATTCCAAGCAGCACCGGCAAACCCGTGAGATCATGTAGCTCTGTATATGGACCGTAGTCTTCCTGATTTCCCGGTCGTTTGTTTCGGTTGATCCAGACCCGTTCCCAACCGAGCCCGTGCGCCGGCATCATATCGTAATTGAAACCCTGGGCAACATGCAGGAGGTCTTCTTTGTTGCAGCCCAAACGCCGTAGGGCATAGTAAAAAATGGGCGGGGTGGGCTTATAGGCGCGCGCCTGCTCTGCGGTGATGACATCGTAGAACGCCACGTTCATGTTGTCAACATTGTGGGCAATCATATCATCTTCGGCGTTCGAGATGATCACCAGCTTGCAATACTGACCGAGGTGATCGAGAACCGGCTTGGTGTCTGGAAAAGGTCCCCAGGTAGGCACCGCAGCCACCAGCCGGTCGCCATCGCTGTTTTTATATCTTAACCCGCACTGATCCATGGCTTTCTTAAAGCTGGTGCGGAGTAAGTCACTGTACCGCTGGTATGGGGCATGACATTCGTAGTAGCGGACATCACGGAATACCACCAGGAAGCGATGCAGATCGACCAAGTCAGCCCGCTCCCCCAGGATCTCTACAGTAGTCTTGTTGATCTGAAAGTCGATCAGGGTTCCGTAACAATCGAACGTGATGTACTTAGGCAGCTTCATTTTTTTCTCCTTGAGAATAGTCTTCGTCAGGCTGGCTGGCACAGGCACGTACCTGGAATATGCCGCAGTCCTACCTGCTTATCTCCAACGACGATCCTATGCCAGCCAATCGTTCGATCTCTAGAAGAAACTCATCAGCATCGATTTATTCTGTCACATCCAGGTCGGCAGTCAAAACGAACCGCTCAAGCGGGTGGACCTTGAAATTGAGCACGTTGTTCCGGTAGCCATCCAGAATTTCTGTGTAATTCAAGAAATTACCCACCGCCTGTTCGTCAACCAGGATCGACTGGAGTTGGCGATAGATCTCATAACGCGCTTCCATATCAGTAAGGCCACGCGACTCGACCAGGAGCTTGTCGAAATTCTCATCGCAGAACAGATCCATGTTGTAAGTTCCTTCACAGGAGTAGTCGGAGGTGAAGAAACCCTCAGGATCGAAACTGTCCAGGACATGGTTGCGCGATACGATAAACATATCGTAGTTGCCCGCCAGGACATCCGGCTCCATTGGGTCGTACGGAGCAAGGCGAACCTCTACGGTGACCCCAACATCGGCCAGCATATCCTGGATTGCGATGGCGGTGAGAGGCAGGTTGGCGCGGGTCGGGTAAGTCCACAGGCCGACCGTTAGCTCGCCTTCCTCATACCCGGCTTCAGCAAGCAGCGCCTTGGCTTTTTCGGGATCGAATGGCTGGCCTACCAGATCGGGGTTGACCCACGGCTCGGAGGGAGCAATTGGGCCAATTGCCGGGGCGCCGACGCCTTCCAGGGTAGCGTCCACAATGGCCTGCTTATCTATGGCATAACCGATCGCCTGGCGCACCTTCAGGTCGTTGAAAGGCGGGCGGCTCATATTGAGGTGCAAGGTAGTGGTGCGAGGTGTTTCCATCCGCTCGACGGTAATATCCGGGTCCCCAGCCAGAATCGGCAGCTGCTCGGGCGGTACATGAATGTTGATATCGAGCTCACCGGTTTGCAGCATGCCGGAACGGATTTGGGGATCTGGCACAAACAGGACCGTGGCTTTGTCGAGCTTGACATCTCCTCCCCAGTAATTGGGGTTCTTGACCATGGTCAGGCTTTGATCGGGCACCTCATCGCTCAAGATAAATGGACCGGTACCTGTGTTGAAGGGGTCGATCGGACCGCTCTCCGCGATATAGGCGGATGGAGCCAGTATGCCCGTACACGGGCTGGTAAGCCGGTTGGGGACCAGGGCATCGAAGGTCGCCGTTTTTATATGCACCGTATACTCGTCAACAGCTTCGATTGACGTAAAGGTTTCGGCTGTAATGCCGCGTGGCGGTGTGGGCGCATTCTTGATGTAATTCAGCGCTTTAACCACCGCATCAGCGTTGAACGGCTCGCCATTGGTAAAGCTGACACCCTGGCGCAGCTTGAACTCCCAGGTCGTGTCATCGACCTGGGACCAGGACTCGGCCAGGCTGGGCACCATGTTGCCATCATAATCGACTTTCACGAGCGTTTCGAGCATGCCGATGTAGGACATCGAGAAGCCATCATTCGTCTCGATGGTCCAGCCTAGGCGGGGGTAAGACTCTGAGCCCAGTCCGACCGTAATTTCTTTCGGCCCGGCGGGCGCGGGCTCGGCAGTCGGCTCAACGGCCACTTCAGGCGTCTCAGCCACAGCCTCGGTTGCAGCGGGGGCTGCAGCGGTCGGCTCAGCTTCAGCAGGTTTTGCCGCCGGCTCAGTTGGAGCAGGTGGCTGAGCGGGAGCCGTAGTGGGGGCGGAAGTAGTGCATGCGCTCAAAACAACCATCATGATCAGCAGGAAAACAAGCAGCTTTTTCATCGATTCTCCTCCTCAGGAAGGATTTTGAAAGTGTCGGATTAAAGGTTTCTATTGTATACAACTATCGGGCTAGTAAATTCTTGACGTTCTTGCATCGTAGAAGTTATCTGGTGCTCGAACCTCCTTTCGTTATACACATAAGCTAATGCTCGAAGATTACAGATACACTGATTTCTTACAAAAAAATTTGGGGAATGCCGGGGGAAAAACGCGCGGCCGGGGTTGGGTCTACAACGGGGTCGCCGCCTTGACTTACTAAAGCCGTATCAAGAGTAGAGGTTTCAATTTTAAACAACACATCATCCTCGTACTGTTGGTTGAACAATCTCTTAATTCATATAGTGAATTTTGTTTTTATTATGTGAAATTATAGCAGAGATTTTTACGGTTGTCAATATCTATTAATCATAAATTCCGGTTGACAAATGGGAATTATTTTGCTATAATATTTATATAGTGAATACCGTTTTTATATTATAAAATAATAGTTTGATATGTGAGATTCTTAGAACCTGTTCCTAAACCGCCCAATTTGTTCAGCTCAATAGCACAGATAAATAATTAAAGGTTTCTCCGGCAACTGCAAGAACGTCTCACAATCAAGCAATTGACCTGTGTCACAAAGATATCCTTCTATAGATTGATGCAAAGGAGAAAATGAATATGAAAGAGAAATATGGCCCAGGCACGACAGCAATTCACGGTGGACACGGTCCGTATGATCGCGGTCTGCCCACCGACTCAGTTGTGGCTCCGATTTACCCAAGCACAACCTTTGCCTTTGATACCGTCGAAGATCACCAAAATTCGATCTTCGGTGACCTGGTCTATCCGATGTACACGCGGGCGGCCTCGGGTAATCCCACCATCCGGATTCTGGAGAGCAAGCTGGCTGATTTGTATGGCGCCGAGGCAGTGCTGGCGACTGCTTCTGGCATGGCGGCGATAAATTACACCCTGATGCACCTTTTGAACACTGGCGATCACGTGGTCATGGGTCGCTGCTACCGCCTGACGCATAATATTGCCCAGATGATCCTGGGCGATAAAATGGGTGTGGATTACACCCTGATGCTGAGCGATGACGTTAAAGACCTGCCCAAATACCTGAGAGATAACACAAAGGTGCTGATGCTGGATATTCCCAGCAACCCGATGATCACAGTATACGACCTGGAGGAAGCGGTCAAAATTGCGCACGAACGCGGCATTACCGTGGTGCTGGACGAGACCTGTGCGACCCCCATTAACCTGCGTGCGTTTGATATGGGTGTAGATGTTATTGCCAATTCGTTGACCAAGTACATGTGCGGACATGGAGATGCAGTCGGCGGAGCGATTATCTCCAATGCCAATTTCGTTCAGGCAATCCGCAAAGGCCTGTATCCACGGATCGGCGCGGCTATCAGCCCGTTCAATGCATGGTTGATCCACCAGGGTCTCAAAACGCTGCATCTGCGCATGCCGCGACATAACCAGAATGCCCAGGCCATGGCGACGCACCTGGAAGGCCATCCAAAAGTCGCACGGGTCTATTACCCGGGGTTAGCAAGCCATCCTCAGCACGAGCTGGCCACGCGGATGATGTCGGGCTTCGGCGGCATGATGTCCTTCGTCGTCAAAGGGGGCGATGAGGCCGGCACAGCATTGACCAACAAACTAAAACTCGGAAAGATTGGCACAAGCTTCGGCCAGGCAGAAACGATGATCGAGACCGGCTGGATGTCTCACTATGAATGGTCTATCGAGGATCGCGTCCGCTTTGGAATTCCACCCGGCTTCGTGCGTGTCTCGGTGGGACTTGAAGATGCTGACGATTTGATCGCCGACTTCGACCAGGCGCTGGCTCAAATCGAGATAGATGATACCAAGACGATCCTGGAGCTGGTTGGCGCAGGCGAGCTTGAGTGGAAGCCAACCGTAACGACAATGGAATAACCCGCATTATTGCGACCGTCCAGTCAACTATCTATTAGGAGAACCCAAAATGCAGAATCCGAAGTTTAAGATGCCGAAATATATTACTTTTGATGCTTATGGAACCCTGGTGAATTTTCAATTAAGCCGGGTTACCCGGGAGATTCTGGGTGAGCGCGTCGATAAAATCGATATGGAAGCTTTCCTGAATGAATACAGCGACCTGCGCTTCGAAGAAATTCTTAAGGAGTACCGGCCCTACGAGACAGTGCTGCGCCGCTGTTTTTACCAGATGATGCGTAAATACGGCCTGGACTATACCGAGGAAGACGGCGACGCCATGATAGCTTCCGTGCCCACCTGGGGACCTTTTCCCGATGTGACGCCGGTATTGCAAAAACTGCGCATGTACACCAAAATCGTCATCATCTCTAACACCGAGGACCGCCTGATCGAGAAGAACATCGAAAACCTTTGCGTTCCTTTTGATGATTACATCACTGCAGAGCAAGCTCGCGCTTACAAGCCCTCGCCTGTGATCTTCGACTATACCCTGTGGAAGTTGAAATGCGATAAGTCCGAGATCTTACACGTGGCCAACGGCTTCGAATATGACATTATGCCGGCCCATGACCTGGGATGGAAAGCCGTGTGGATCAACCGCGAGGGAATAAAGGGTGACCAGGCTTACGGTCCCTATGAGGAGCTGCCTGATCTTACCGGGCTACCCGCATTGCTGGGCATTTGAAGCGCAGAGGCGCTTGCTACACCGACCTATGATTAACAGAAACCCGCTGACTCGGCAGATTACCAGCCCAACCAGCGGGTTTCTGTCACCAGGACAAGATTAATTGTTTGCCTGAATGAGCTATTAACCCATCAAGCCAAGCTTACCAACCAACAGGAGAATGACAACATGATTTCCCTCAACGAAGATATGCCCGTATTCCCCGGCCGCGCTGGCGTGAGCGAGCGCCGGCCGATCCACGACCCATCGGTGATGGGCGTGGAAGAGTGGACTTTCGAGCCCGGCGTGAAATTTTCCGGCCACGCACATGACGTATCACAAATCGCTTATATCATCAAAGGCAAACTGCGCCTCCAGCAAGGCAATAAGGAATTTTTACTCGAGCCTGGCTGCTATTATTACACCCCTGCCGGCACGGTCCATGAGATCACCGAGATCATCGAAACCGTCACCATGCTGATCGTCAGCACACCGAAGAAAAAGTAATTCATCGATCGCATCTCTCCCATAAGCATCGGATAGGCTTCCGGGGGAGCTGTCTAACAGTGAGAAAAACAAATATCTAGAGTGACTACAGCAAGAGCATGCTTTGCTAGGAGACCAGTATGGAAAAAACGACGGTCACGTTACAGGATGTAAGGGAAGCCGCGGAGCGTATCCGCCCCTATATTCGCCATACACCGTTGCTCCGGGAGAGGAGCATGGATAAGATATTGGGGTGTCAGGCTTATCTCAAGCCCGAGATGCTCCAAATAGTCGGCGCCTTTAAACTGAGAGGCGCACTGAACAAGATTCTGTCTTTGACACCAGACGAAAGGAAGAGAGGAATCATCACCTCCTCATCCGGCAATCACGGACAGGCCTGCGCTTTCGTCGGACAGATGCTGGACATTCATACGACGGTGGTCATCCCGGAGGATGCGCCGGCCATCAAGATTGAAAATGCCAGAGCCATGGGGGCCGAAGTGATCGTCTGGAAGCGCAAATATGTCGAGCGCATGAAGAAAGTTCGTGAAGAGATGGCAGAGCACGGTTACATCCTTGTCCATCCCTACGAAGACTACATGGTTATTGCGGGTCAGGGCACGATTGGTTTGGAAATTATGGAAGATCTGCCCGACGTAGACACCGTCCTGGTGCCTATCGGCGGCGGTGGGCTGATCTCGGGAATTTCTACAGCCATAAAAGAGTCGAAACCGAATGTGCGGGTGATCGGTGTTCAGGCCGCGGCCTGCGGAGCTTACTTTGCCAGCCGCCAGAAAGGATATCCGACTGAGGTAACACCTCGTCCCACGGTGGCCGACGGTCTCACTGCCGTTCGGGTCAGCGAGTTTACCTATCCTATCATCGAGAAGTACGTCGATGACATCGTGGCCGCAGAGGAAGAAGATATCAAGGAAGCTGTGAGAGTGGTGGCACGCGACGCCAAGCTGGTGGCAGAGCCTTCCGCCTGCGTGGGCATTGCTGCTCTGGCCTCCGGCAAGGTGAAGAGGCGGCCGGATGAGAAAGTCTGCGCAGTGTTGACTGCTGGCAATTGGGACATCAATCTGATCGGGAAGCTCCTGAAAGGGGAGCTAGTAGAAGGTATTCTCGTCTAAGAAAAGCAGAAGCGGAGACTTTACCACCGAGAGCGAATGTTGAAATAAAAGGAGAAACAAATAATGGAGACATTATTATTAAATAAGGAAGAAGTTGGCAGCCTCATTGACCTGGATGCAATCCGCGCGGCGGTGGAGGATGGCTATCGGTCTTTTAACAGCGGTCTGGTGGTTCAGCCGGATATTATGGATATATCATTGCCCGGGACACACGAAGGGGTTGACTTCAAGGGGGGCCTGGACATGGGGAGTGGATACATCACCTTGAAGGCCTCCTCCGGTGGATTTGATAACAATCCGAAATTAGGCTTACCCACGGGCATGAACACCGTGCTGCTGTTCGAAGCGCAGACCTGCGCGCTGAAGTGCATTATGGATGGCACCTTTATCACCGGCTGCCGCACTGGCGCGGCTGGCGCCATCTCCGTGAAGTACCTGGCGCGTACCGATGCAGAAAAACTATGCGTTATCGGAGCAGGTACCCAGGCCCGGAGACAACTGGAGGCGATCATGCGAGTACGTAAGCTGACCGAGGTGAGGGCCTGGGATGCCTTGCCAGAGTTCCTCGAGAAATATGTGAAAGAGATGTCCGCTGAGACGGGGTTGCAGATTCGCAAATGCGCTACGGCTGAGGAAGCGGTACGAGGCGCCGATATTGTGGTGACCACATCCCGCGGTCGCCGCGGTCCAATAGTGAAGAAAGAATGGCTTAAGCCGGGTACGCATATCGCGGCAATCGGAGCGGATGCGCTGGGCAAACAGGAACTGGATGCCGGTGTTTATGACGGGGCAAAAGTCGTTTGTGACTCGATCAACCTTTGCGTGAAAAGGGGAGAGACCCAAAATGCTGTGAGGGCCGGTGTTATCCGGCCGGAGGATATTCACGCCGAGATTGGTGAGATTATCTTAGGCAGGAAGCCTGGCCGGGAGAACCCGGACGAGGTGACAATCTTTGATACTGTCGGTATGGCTATTCAGGACATCGTGACCGCTGCGATGCTTTACAAAGGCGCTTCGGAAAAAGGCCTTGGAACCCGGTACGAATTTTTCAGATAAAGAACTGGATCCGAAAACACGAGCGCCGCGCAGCGATTTTAGTTCAGAATACAACCTATTGGAGAAAGTGATCATGCCAGGTGATTTAAGAATCCAAACGGGCGTAACCAGGGGGCAGCCTTTTCAAATTACTGTCAACGGTAATGCAGTGGAGGCCTACCCTGGTGAAACCATCGCCACGGTGCTGCTGGCTGAAGGCGGGCCTGCCTTCCGGCATACCGCCCTGTCGGGCGAACCGCGCGGACTTTTTTGTGGGATGGGGTTATGTTTCGATTGCCTGGTGACGCTGAACGGAAAGCAGAACGTGCGTGCCTGCCTAACCTATGCGCAGCCAGGCGATATCGTTGAAAGGCAACTCCGATGACCCAACTGGCGCCAACCCCTTTGACCGTGGTCGGGGCTGGGCCGGCCGGCATTATGGCCGCATTCACTGCGGCTGAGGCGGGAGTGAGCGTCACGCTCATCGATGATAATCCTCTCCCAGGCGGGCAATATTACCGCCAGGCACCGCCGGAATTTCGTTTCTCCGATCCAATCGATGCACAATCAGGTCGGCCGGACGCCCCAGCTGTTCTAAAAAAGCTCCCCCACCCCATAATTAAGGTTTTGAATAATATGCTGGTCTGGGGTGTATTTGACCAGCATAATCTGGCCTTGGCGGACGGGGAGCAGAGTTACCTCCTCCCCACCGACCGTGTCATCCTGGCTACAGGCGCATACGATCGCCCGTTTGCATTTACTGGCTGGACTTTGCCGGGCATTATTGGGGCCGGAGCCGCACTGCGGATGATCAAGACCCAATGGGTTCTGCCTGGAAAGCGAGTGTTACTGGCCGGGTTAGGACCTCTTCAGCTCGCCCTGGCTGATGCGCTTATCAAGTCCGGTGCTGAGGTAGTATGTGTAGCCGAAGCCGCTAATTTGATGAGGAGCTGGCAGCAGCTGCCAAAATTCTGGGGTCACTGGGAGCGGATACAGGAGGGGATGGCCTATCTCAATAACCTGCGTAAAAACAAGGTGCCGGTTCTTTACAATTACGCAATTGTTGGCGCTTTTGGGAAGGACCATGTCGAAAAGGCACAAATCGCCCGCCTGGATGAGCAAGGCGCGCCAATCCCAGGCACGGAAAGACAATTCGATGTAGATTCCGTCTGCCTGGGTTATGGGCTGCTGCCGTCATTTCAGCTCGCAGCCGCATTTGGCTGCCAACTACGCTTTGATCAAAACCTCGGCTGGTACGCTCCCCAACATGATGCCAGTATGGAAACTACCCAGGAGGGGGTGTTCGTGGCAGGCGATGTGACGGATATTGCTGGTGCAAAGGTTGCGCAGGTCGAGGGACAGATTGCTGGTCTTACCGCGGCCCACCAGCTCGGCTGCATCTCTGGAAAAGTCTTGGCTGAACGGCTGGGCTCACTACGTTCCAGGCTCAAGAGACTGAATCGCCTGGCCGAGGCGCTCCAGAAAATCTATGCCTTCCGGCCCGGACTGGCCAAAGCGGCCAAGGAAGATACCCTGTTGTGCCGGTGTGAAGAAATCACCTTTGGCCAGGTAAAAAAGGCGCTAGCCGACGGTGCAACCGACTTAAACCAGGTGAAGCTGGCAACCCGCGCGGGTATGGGTTACTGCCAGGGCCGTTTTTGCAGTGTTCTTGCTGCACCTGTGGTTGCGGAAGTCACCGGTCAATCCATGTCTGACCTCTACCCATTCACTGTTCGACCACCAATTCAGCCAATCCCATTGGGTGTTCTCGCTTCGGGTGCCAAGATCAATTCGCATCCATGAAATATTTCGGGGTCCTGGTGCAGTTATGAGAACAGATGTTGCAGTGATTGGCGGTGGGATTATGGGCTGTGCGGCAGCCTATTACCTGGCAAAGGAGGGTTTTGAGGTCGTCCTGCTCGAGAAAAATGCCGCGGTTGGGTTGGAAGCCTCAGGGCGTTGCGCCTGTGGGGTGCGCCAGCAGGGAAGGAAAGGCGCACTTCAACTGGCCATGGCATCCGTCCGCGTGTGGTCTTCACTCCCACAAGAATTGGAAGCTGATCTGGAATACGTTCGCACAGGAAACCTGAAAATCGTTTGGGAGCCAGAGAAAGCAGCTGCACTTGAAAGCGAAACGACCTGGGAGCTGTCGCAAGGTCTGGCTGGTGTGCGCATGCTGACATCTGCCGAATGCCGGGAGGTCGTTCCCGGGATAACCGAAACAATCGTTGCAGGCAAGCTGTGCCCAACAGATGGCATGGCAAATCCGATGCTAGTCGTACCGGCATTTGGGCGGGCTGCCGCACGCTTAGGCGTAAGGATCTTAACCCGAACATCGGTAACAGGACTGCTAACACTCGGATCCTCTGTTTGCGGAGTTACAACCGATGCTGGCGAGATCGAAGCTAACTACGTCATAAATACCGCCGGCCCATGGGCGGCGCCTTTCAACGAGCAGGCCGGCTGTTTCACCCCGATTCGACCAGGATTGGACACGTTAATCATCACCGAACGCCAGCCACACAGGTTTACTCCATTTGTCGGTTTTGGCTGGTGGGGATATATCCTGCAACCCAAATCTGGCAATATCATCCTCGGTCTGGAGGAAAAAACGAACGAAGCCTTCAGCACACAGGTGGATTACGCTGAGCTGGCGATAAAGGCCAGGGATATGATCCAGCTACTGCCATGGTTGGGCGATGTGGCATTTTTGCGCGCCTTCTCCGGCATCACAGAATACACGCCCGACAAAGAGCCGTATATCGGGGTGATGCCAGGCGTATCCGGGTATTATGTAGCCTGCGGTTTCAGCGGGCAGGGATTTTGCCTGGGCCCAATGGTCGGAAAAATCATCTCCGAGCTCGTAACGGGTAGAGAGCCGAGTGTATCGTTGGAACCCTTCAAGCCTGACCGGTTTGCAACGGATCAAATTCATAGGGAGCCGCTATGAAGACGGATGTTGCAATCATTGGTGGTGGAATTGTGGGATGTGCAACCGCTTATTACCTGGCTAAACAAGGGATTAAGGCCATAGTGATAGATAAGGATCCCGGCGTTGGTTTGCAGGCCTCTGGCCGCAATGGTGGCGGGGTTCGCCAGCACGGCCGCAGAGCAGCGCTTCCCCTGGCGATGGAGAGCGTAAAACTTTGGGCCACACTGGCCAAAGAGCTCGACGCCGACCTCGAGTATGTGCGCACCGGTAACTTGAAAATCGCCCTGGATGAGATTTCCGCCGAGAGCTATGAGCGTGAGTTTGCCTGGGAGTACGAAAATGGGCTCGATGACGTGCGCTTGCTCACGGCGGCCGAATGTCACGAATTGGTACCCGGCATGACCGGCAGAGTGGTGGCGGGAAAACTGTGTTCATCGGATGGCATTGCAAACCCGATGCTGGTTACACCAGCATTCGCTCGTGCGAGCGCTAAGCTTGGTGTGAAATTCTTATTGAATACCACCGTCACCAGCCTGCTTCAACAAGGGACCACGGTATGTGGGGTGAAAACTGATCCAGGTGAAATTGAAGCGCGTGTGGTGATTAATACGGCCGGACCCTGGGCGGCGCGTTTTACCGCCGAAGCCGGCTGCCCCATCATCATCGGACCTGGGCGCAGCCAGTTATTGATCACTGAGCGCCTGCGCCGCACATATATCAAATCCTGGGTCACGATTAGCGGTCTGGGATATATGCGCCCTACGCATTCCAACAATCTGTTGATTGGCTCTGCCGGAACCCGCAATGACCAGTATCAGTGCCAAGTGGATTACCATTCTGCTGCTATCCAGGTCAGGCGTCTGTGTAATCTCCTACCCTGGCTGAAAGAGGTCTCGATCATCCGTGCATTTTCAGGGATTACCGAATACACTCCCGATAGTGAGCCCTATATTGGGGCCGTACCAGGAGTATCCGGCCTGTACGTCGCGGCTGGCTTTGCGGGTGAAGGGTTTTGCCCAGGTCCTTTGACCGGTAAAATCCTGGCCGAAATGATTAGCGGAATTGAACCCAGGATTTCACTTGAGCCGTTTCGCCCCAATCGTTTTGCACCTAGCATTGGCGAGGGAAAGACCCAACCGGAGGTTTCTTATCCGTTGGACAAACTGCTTGTGGCCTGGAAAGCTGTAGAAAAATACAACCCTGAATTGAACGATTGACAATTTTCATATTATGATTTATAATTTCACATAGTAAAACAACTATTCACTTGATAAAATTCGACGATCCAGTTATAATGCTAATACTTAGGATAAATACGGAGGATAAACATGCATACTGATTCCATCGATCAATGGCAGCATTCTCACGTCTTTGGACAGGATGAGGTCCGGTCCGGTGAAAAACGCACAAAGATCGTCGTTGTCATTACGGCGTCCATGATGATCGTTGAGATCCTGGTCGGAATATTTTTCGGATCGATGGCGCTCCTGGCAGACGGGATCCACATGGGATCACATATGGTCGGTCTGCTCATCACCCTCATCGCTTACATTTATGCTCGTAAATATGCTCATGACGAAAGTTTTAGTTTTGGCACCGGCAAAGTAAGTTCTCTGGCCGGTTATACCAGCGCGATTCTTCTCGTCATGTTTGCCTTGGTCATGGGCTGGGAGAGCGTGAAGCGCTTTTTTAATCCTGTAGAGATCCAGTTTAACGTAGCGATTGCGGTCGCTTTCATCGGCCTGGTCGTTAATGGCGCTTCCATGTTGATCCTGGGCGAGGCCGGACACGGCCACGATCACGGGGGAGGGCACGACCACCACGACCATGATAATGGCGAACATGATCATCATGATCATGGCAGTCACGCACACCAAGGCTCGGGATCAGACCATAACTTGAAAGCCGCTTATTTGCATGTTTTTGCAGATGCACTGACGTCGGTTTTCGCCATTGTTGCCCTGTTAGCGGCCAAGTATTTCGGCTGGATTTGGGCCGATCCGCTGATGGGGGTTGTCGGTGCGATCAT
>Ga0154774_1117_pt1 | contig 13879 bp, 11 predicted proteins | sample Rifle2008BG16ft_FD_105782 | JGI IMG/M metagenome (GOLD analysis project Ga0154774, IMG submission 105782) | Chloroflexi bacterium RBG_16_57_11
GTATAACACCGGCGCGCCGCAGACAGGCGACTACAAAAGCATCCTGAAGGGCTATACTGCCTTGCAACGCCAGGGATCCTGCTGTGGTGGTCATGCGATCAGCAGTATCGATATTGTCTTTTATTAAGATGGGAATTCCGTGGAGTGGTCCACGCGTTTTCCCAGCTAGTCGCTCTAAATCCAGCTCCGCGGCTATGGATAAGGCATCGGGATTTATCTCGATAACCAAATTAAGCGCTGGGCCATTTTTATCGACCTGCTCGATACGCTGAAGATAACCCTCAACAAGAGACCGAGCAGTCTGAACGCCGTTATTTTGGAGAGTCTGAAGATCTTGGATGTTGTGCTCTTCCATCACTTCTCCTTATCAGGGTGAGTGCTAAGGATCATGTCAAGTTAGATTGAACACCAGTTATTCTACAAGCTTAATCATTATTTTCACCTTAAATTTCTGATAAACTTTCCTTACGCGAATTGACAGGCAACGGAATTCGTGATATAACCTGCGCTATCTGTATCCATATTATCCTATTCGCTTTTATCTTGTAAAGGGGTACTAATGTCTGCTATAACTGAACACACCCAGGCACTGGTGATCGGCGGCGGGCCTGCCGGTTCCACCACAGCCACCCTCCTGGCACGTAATGGCGTAGACGTTACGTTGCTGGAGTTGTCGCGTTTCCCGCGTTATCATATCGGTGAATCGCTATTGCCATCGATCCTGCCCATCATGGATTTGCTGGGCGCACGTGAAAAGATGGACAACTATGGCTACACCCGGAAAGAGGGTGCCTATCTCGAGTGGGGTCGAGAGAGATGGCCGCTCAACTTCGGCGAAATGGCCGGCGACCGCACCTACGGTTTCCAGGTAATACGCTCCGAGTTCGATCATATGCTACTCAAACATGCTGCAGAGCAAGGGGTAAAGGTCTTTGAGGGGATCGAGGTGCGGAGCCTGCACTTCGATGGCGATCGACCTGTGCGTGCCAGCTACCTGATCAAGGGCGAAAACGGTAATGCTGGCCAGTTGGGCGAGATTACCTTCGACTATTTGATCGACGCTTCTGGCCGTAAAGGGGTAATGGCGAACTATTATCTTCACAATCGTCGTTTCCACGACGTTTTCAAAAACATCGCCATCTGGGGCTACTGGAAAGATTACGACAAGATGGGCACCGGCCGGGCTGGTGATATCGCCGTGGGGTCGATCCCCAATGGCTGGCTGTGGGGCATCCCACTTCACGACGGCACCATCAGCGTCGGCGTCGTGATGCACAAGGATGCTGTAGCAGCCAAGCGTGGCATAAGCCAGGAAGAGATCTACTGCGAGGCGATCGAGTCTTCAACGCTGATTTCAAACATCCTGAAAAATGCCACAATGACCTCACAGCTAAAGACCGAGACAGATTATTCCTATACGGCCGAGCAGTTCTCCGGACCTGGCTATTTCCTATGCGGTGACGCCGCCTGTTTTCTGGACCCACTGCTCTCTAGTGGAGTCCACCTGGCTACATTCAGTGCCATGCTGGCTGCTGCCAGCATATCCAGCATCCTGAGTGGCGAGGTTACCGAGCAAGAAGCGAGCAATTTCTTCGAGAAGAGTTATCGCCAGGCTTACCTGCGCTTCCTTGTGTTCTTGTCGGCGTTCTATGACATCAACCGCGGGCGTGATGCCTATTTCTGGGAGGCGCAACGCTTGACCCCCGCAGACGTGGACGCCAACAACCTGAAAGCGGCTTTCCTAACCCTGGTAACTGGTCTGAAGGACATGAATGATGCTCAGACTGACACACACCACTTCGTTCTCGAGATGATGAGTAAGCGCATCGATGAAAACCTAAACTTCCGCAAGGATAAGCAGGTGCTGGAAACCCTTGAGGGTGAGCAGCTAGCCCAGAAGAATGAGAATGCCAATTTTTTCTCCTCGGTGGAAGGGTTTTTTGCGCTGAACAAGGAGGAAGCTGTAGACGGGCTATACGTAAGCACAGATCCGCAGCTTCGGCTGGCGCGGGTGGCATAGACAATATTCCAACCATTGCGCAGGCAAAGTGACAGGCTGCAGGGAAAGTCGTCTGACTTTCCCTGCAGTTTCATATATCACTAAATCAAAGGTGGTTTTTGGCAGTCCTTACAAGCGGATGAATAAAAATCGGGATTACCCTACCTTCTGAGTGGGAATCCCCTATTGTCCGTTAGGAAGGTCCCCCATTGATAACCAACAACCCACACGTTATAGTTTACTACCTCATGGATATGAATAGAAAACTCACAGTTCGAAAGATCGCCTTGATTGGCAACTATTTACCACGCCAATGCGGGATTGCCACCTTTACGACCGATTTATGCGAATCAATTGCCACTCAATATCCGGAGGTTGAAACCTTCGCCGTAGCGATGAATGACCAGCCCGCCGGTTACGATTATCCGGCGCGGGTGCGGTTTGAGGTACCGCAGGAGGACATTAAGATGTACCAACGCACGGCCGATTTCTTAAACCTTAACGATGTCGACCTGGTTTGCCTGCAACACGAGTTCGGGATATTTGGCGGTAAAGCTGGCAGCCACATCTTGACTTTACTGCGGGATTTACGCACACCTATTGTGACCACACTTCATACAATCCTCACCAATCCCAATCCTGACCAGCGCTTGCTGATGACCGAGCTTATGCAGCTTTCTGACCGGGTGATCGTTATGAGCCAGCGAGGCGCTACATACTTACAGGAAATCTCAGGCGTGCCTCGTGAAAAAATCGACTTGATCCCGCACGGCATACCGGACGTCCCTTTTGTCGACCCAAGTTTCTATAAAGACAAGTTCGACGTCGAAGGGAAACAGGTATTGCTAACCTTTGGCCTGCTTTCTCCGAACAAAGGCATCGAAAACGTCATCTCTGCCCTACCGGGGGTTCTAGAACGTTATCCAGATGTAGTATATATGGTATTGGGAAACACCCATCCGCATGTCAAAATTCACGAGGGTGAAAGATACCGCCATTCCCTGGAATCCCTGGCAAGGGAATTGGGGGTTGAGGAAAACGTAATTTTTTACGACCAATTCGTCAGCCTGGATGAGCTGGTAGAGTTCATAGGCGCAGCCGATATTTATATCACTCCCTATTTAAATCCAGACCAGATTGTCTCTGGGACGCTAGCCTACACCGTTGGCGCTGGAAAAGCTGTAGTCTCCACACCTTATTGGTACGCCCAGGAGTTGTTGGCCGATGAGAGAGGGAAAATCGTCCCCTTCGGTGATCCAGGAGCAATTGCCACCCAGGTGCTCTTCATGCTTGATAATGAGAAAGAACGCCACGCTATCCGAAAGCGCGCATATCTCCATGCTCGCGATATGATTTGGGCTAAGGTAGCCCAACAATATATGAGCAGCTTCGAGCGGACGATCAAAGAGCGTGCCAATTCACCACATGGAGCTTTTACCTTTCCGGTCGAAAAAAATGTGCGCGAAAAATTGGTGGAAATACCGCCCATGAACCTGAACCATCTGGCCCGGATGACCGACGATACGGGCATCCTCCAGCACGCAGTGTTCCACTTGCCGAATTACGACGAAGGATATACCACGGATGATAATGCCCGCGCTCTGGTTTTGGCTGTGCTGCTGGATAGGCTGATGAATCGAGATGGAGATGAGGACATCTCATCGTTCACCGAGCGCTACCTGTCTTTTGTTTGGCACGCGTTCAACCCCGAGAATGGTCGATTTCGGAACTTCCTAGGTTTCGACCGCCGCTGGCTGGAAGAGGTCGGATCAGAAGACAGTCATGGTAGAGCGTTATGGAGTCTGGGGGTCGTTCTAGGCCAGTCCTACAACGAAAACTTGAAAGGAGTAGCGGCAAGTTTATTCGGCCAGGCGGTATCGACCACTCTGGAATTCTCGAGCCCGCGCGCCTGGGCGTTTGCATTGCTAGGTATTTACGAGTACTTGCGAAGATTTCCCGGGGACAGGGCGGTGATCCGCTTCGGCGAGTCGCTTGCCAAACGCTTGATTTTTCTTTATCGAAAAACACGGCGGCCAAGCTGGTACTGGTTCGAAGATGTGGTAACCTATAACAATCCTACTATTCCCCATGCATTGTTCCTTGCAGGTCACTGGATGGGACGGCCGGGAATGACCCGGGTTGCGGTCGAGTCGCTACGCTGGTTGGCAGAAATTCAAACAAGCCGCAGAGGGTACTTCACACCGGTCGGAAACAAAGGTTTTTATCGGCTCGGCAGTGAAAAAGCCCGGTTCGATCAACAACCGATTGAAGCCAGCGCAATGGTTTCGGCTTGTCTGGAGGTCTATCGATCCACCGGCGAAGCTACCTGGCATCAGGAGGCGCAGCGTGCATTCTCCTGGTTTCTCGGACAAAATGACCTTGGCCTGCCGGTTTACGATCCCACCACAGGTGGCTGTCGGGACGGGTTGCATCCGGATCGCGCGAATAAAAATCAGGGAGCGGAGTCAACTTTGGCATTTTTATTGAGTCTGACAGAGATGCGCTTGCAGATGGGTACACTTTATTCTGATGTGAGGAAAGCAAAAACCCATCCTGATTTGATAGCAGCCGCGTCCGCGAGAGATCAAGGAGAAATTCGGCCATGGTGAGAACCAGGTACGGATATGAACAACTCTTATTCAGGGAGCTAAAGAATCCTATCCTGACGGCGGCAGATTGGTCCTATGGGGTCAATGCGGTTTTTAATCCTTGGGCAACTCTTTTATCAGACGGCACGACTCTACTGTTATGCCGGGTGGAAGATTTACGCGGTCATTCTCATTTATGCGCCGCACGTTCTGAGGATGGAATCAGCAATTGGGTCGTAGATCCAAAACCCACCCTGCTGCCGGACCCTGAGCATCACCCTGAAGAAATATGGGGTATTGAAGACCCCCGGATCACGTATATCCCTGAGCTGGGGAAATACGCCATTGTGTATACATCCTATTCGCGTGGCGGTCCTGGCGTATCCCTGGCGCTCACCGAGGTTTTCCATAGTTTTGAGCGGATGGGGACGATCATGTCGCCTGAGGACAAGGACGCTGCGCTTCTTCCGGAGCGGATCAATGGCTTGTGGGCTTTGATCCATCGCCCGGTGGGTAGTTTCGGCGCGCACATGTGGATTTCTTACTCGAACGACTTACAACATTGGGGAAACCATCGCCTGCAGCTCGAGGCGCGGCGCGGCCCCTGGTGGGACGCAGACAAAATCGGCCTGTCACCCCCACCGATTAAGACGCCAAGGGGCTGGCTGGTCATCTACCATGGTGTGCGACAGACCGCCGCCGGCTGTCTTTACCGGCTAGGGCTGGCCCTTTTCGATTTGGAGTGCCCGGATGTCTGTCTCCAACGCGGCGATTCCTGGATTTTTGGACCCGAAGAAACCTACGAGCGTTTTGGGGATGTGAACAACGTGGTTTTCCCCTGCGGTTTGACGGTCAAGCCGGACGGGGATTCTATAATCCTTTATTACGGGGCTGCAGATACCTGTATTTGTGCAGCTTATGGCAGCATCCGGGGATTGCTGGACTGGTTGGATAGAAATGGCCAGACATACGCAGTCCGTGGTCCTGGCGGTATACGGATCTTGAAAAGCAGCTCAACGGAGCTTGAGCTCGCGAATGTGTAACAAACGGATTATTCACGAGAATAGTAGGTACCAATGCCATACGAAAAACTGAGTGACTTACCAGAAAGCGTGCGTGAACATCTGCCGAAACATGCCCAGGAGATCTACCGGGCCGCCTTCAACAGCGCCTGGGAGCTGTACGATCACGTAGAAGAAACGTCGCACAAGGTAGCCTGGGCAGCTGTCAAGAACGAATACGTGAAGGATGAAGATACAGGAAGGTGGAAGAAGAAGTGATCAGCGAAGCAATGACCGAGTTCAACGAACCGAAAGCGTTCCCTAAGCCTGCCGTGATGAAAAATGTGTCCGATCCAGTACCGAACGCTGCCGTGATCGTCGCACACCCGGATGATGAAGCTTTATGGTGCGGAGGCCTGATCCTGACCCACCCGTATTACAGCTGGTTCATTGTCGCCTTATGTCGTAAGAGCGATCCGGATCGCTCGACGAAATTTTTTCGTGCTTTGCAGCTATACGGGGCAAGAGGTGCCATCGCTGACATGGATGATGGACCTGATCAGAATCCCTTGCTCCAAAGAGAGCTGCAGCAAGAGGTGCTTGAATTGCTGCCGGCAGTGACATACGATCTGGTCCTGACACATGCCCCAGACGGAGAATATACTCGCCATCGCCGTCATGAAGAAGTCAGCCTGGCAGTGACATCTCTCTGGAGCGCCGGTGCAATCTCTGCACATGAGCTCAGGCTTTTCGCCTACCAGGATAACGGCCAGCTATTACCACAGGCGATCAAGGAAGCCCACCAATATACCCTCTTGCCAGAAAAGATCTGGCTGGAAAAGCAGCGCCTGATTACAGACATTTATGGCTTCGGCCCGGATAGCTGGGAAGCCTGCATTACACCGAAAGCCGAAGCTTTTTGGCGTTTCCAATCACCGATCGACTTGCAACGCTGGATGAGAAAAAAGAGCCCGAACTGATGAAGATCCTATTGCTATATGACTACCCACCTCCTCCGGGTGGTTTACCAACTCAGGGGGACCTACTCTTACGCGGGCTGCGCGAAATCGGTGTGGAAGCTTATGCCGCCAACTACGAATCGACCCTGGAAAAGGAGTGGTATTATCGCTGGCTCCATCCGGATATTGTCGTCGGAATCGGTTACTGGGGACACACACCGCATATCATCCATCATCCTCAGGAGTTCAATCTACAACCTGTCCCTTGGCTGGTTGCAGACGGCTTTATCGCCGACCACCAGCAAACACTGAATAGTCTGCCGCTCATGCTAGTGACCTCCAATTGGGTCAAGGAGGTGTATATCCGGGATGGACTACGTGGAGAGAACATTGAAGTCCTGCCGGTGGGCTGTGACACGGATAAATTTTCTCCTCTATCCCTGCAAGATCCGAAAGTAGCCGCCATCCGCCTGATGTTCGGAGTTCATCCAGACCAAATCCTGATCCTGACCGTCGGTGGAGATGGAGCTTCCAAAGGCGCCCAAGAAGTCATGACGGCCTTGGCATGTCTGGAAGAAGGATCTATAGCATCCAGCGCGAAGGGACAACAGGGCTATCGGAGCCACCCGGATTGGAAGTATGTGTGCAAAGTCTGGCCACAGGATCGCACAATCCTTCAAAACCGGCTTGACCTTGAACTGGCCGATAGCCTGGGGATAGCTGATCGGGTCTCCTACCGTACCGATCGAATCTCACGCGATATTATGCCATACCTTTTCGCGGCCTGTGATATCTATGCAGCCCCCTCCCGGTTGGAGGGCTTTGGCATGCCGCAGATCGAGGCTGGCGCATGTGAAAAACCAGTCTTGGGTATAGCGGCGATGGCCATGTTGGACACCCTGGTGGATGGTGAGACAGCGCTTCTAGCCGGTGTCGCCGTGGAAAACCGCATTTCCGAGGCGATCATCCCGATCGAGATCGGTTCACAACAAACGCGACGCGTCAAATTCGATCCACCACGCATCGCCGACTACCGGGCGGACGTAGGTCAAGTTCGCAATTTTTTGGAAGCATTGATCGATGATCCAGACCTGCGACGAAACCTTGGCAATGCGGCGAGGAAACATGTCGTTGAACATTTCGATTACCGTGCGGTTGCACGGCGATTCGTCGAGATCGTATCACGGCGATTAGGAGTTCATTGATCGATGCCTGGTCGGGATAAGGCCTGGTTCTGGAAATTTAGGTAGCCAGAATTTCATGGAAGAGCTCAAAAAGGCTGCGCTCAAGGTACTGCTGCATAATGCACATGGGCCGTACCAGGATTTACCTCGTACTGCAGGCTGGGGCTCCCCCGAGCCATATACGCGCGATTGGATGATCGCCGCACTTGGGATCCTGGTTTCGGGCAATGAGGAATTAATTGAGGTTTTACGGCGCATGCTTGTGGTTCTAAGCGAAGGCCAGTCGATCCTGGGGCATATACCTTCTCTGGCAAATGATCCAACCGACTGCGGGGCAAGCGACACCACACCACTTTTTTTAATCGCTCTGAGTTTGTTTCGAAGGGTGACAGGCGAATCGAACCTCCTGGAGGAGACAGCCCAAAAGGCTCTCGTGTGGCTACAATATCAAAGCCCAGATGACTTTGTGATGATCGCCCAGCAGCCGACAAGCGATTGGAGAGATGAACAATGGGTCTTTGGTTATGGCCTGTATATCAACACACTGCTTTACGCCTGCTTACGCCTGTATGGACAGGAGGAGCGCGCCCGAACGCTACACCGACTGATAAACCGTGTGGGCGTACGCAGCAAAGAAGCGGGTCGCCACCTTCACGAGGGCTTTGGGCTAGCAAGATTACCGTATTACGCATTGTGGGCGTACAAAGGGTATGTCAGCCAGCGCTTCGATCTATTGGGGAACAGCCTGGCAATCCTATTCGGGCTGGCAAACCCTTTGAAAGCCCGTGAAATCATCGCCTGGGTTGAGGCGACCTGTGAAGGACTTAGAGCCGAAGGAAATCTGGCCCTAAACCTTCCGCCATGCCTGATCCCCTTCATTCACCCAGGAGAAGAGGATTGGATGTCGCGTTACGAGCAATTCAACCAGCCCGGGGAGTATCACAACGGGGGTATCTGGCCTTTTATCGCCGGTTTCTATATCGCGGCTTTAACCACAGCCGGCGAGCATGGATTGGCAAAGCTGAAGTTCGAAGCGCTTACAGAGCTGGTCATAAAAGCTCACTCTCAAAACCTATCCTTCGGTTTCAATGAGTGGTTTCGTGCACAGGATGGCCTACCTCGCGGCCAGGACTGGCAAACCTGGTCAGCGGCGATGTATCTCTACGCAGCGGCTTGCATTGATCAGCCTCAGGTTCTGGCGATCTTGCGCTCGTAAACCCAATCCTCGAATTGCAGGTAGCCACGGAGCGCCAGGGCAACACCCATTCGTAGCGGCTCTGGCGGCCAGGGGATGACCCGCCGGTTCAAGAACGGACATTCCAAAAGATCACTCTGGCGCTCAAGTAGGAGATCGCGCAGTACCTGCGCATTGAGATGACTGGCAGAGACACCATGGCCGATGCAGCCCAGGCTGTAAACGGCGCTCTTATCGCCAACATAACCCATCGCAGGAGTGAGATCGGCAGTCACCGAGAATGGTCCACCCCAGCGATGGGTTATGCGCACAGCCTTAAGGGAAGGGAACAACCAATGAAAATGCTGTTCCAGGTGCTGCCAGGCTGACTGGCTGCTGTCGGCGTCAAGGTTATTGGCATACGTCAGTCCAACCGGCCCACCGCCGATCACGAGACGATTATCGGGTGTAATACGGTAATAGTGGATCAGGTTGCGGGCATCCTCGATGCCCTCCCGGCCTTGCCAGCCAATCGGCTCGAGCTGCTGGCTGGTGAGTGGCTCGGTGGCGATCATGTAGGTAAATGCCGGGATTTGTTTGCTTTTGAGAGCAGGGAACAGATGAGTGTACGCATTGGTAGCAAAAGCCAGCTTGTGGCAGGTGATCTGGCCACCTGGTGTCTTAATTTTATATTCCGCCCCGGAAGAGATCTCGAGCGCTGGGGTGTTCTCGAAAATCTCAACTCCAAGGCATTCTGCCAGGTTTCGCTCGGCGCGCACCAGCTTGGCCGGGTTGACGAGCACCAAACGCGGCTCCCACATGCCTCCCAAATAGCGCGGCGAGTTGACCCGTTGGCGCGCTTCATCCGGATCGAGCCAATAGACATCCTCGAAGCCGAAGGTGTTCATGCGCTCAACCTGATGCTTGAGTCGCTTGATATAGCCTTTCGTCGTCGCCATGCGCAAGAAGCCCGGGCGGATGCGGTCACAGTCGATCTTTTCGGACAAGATTAGGCGGTCCACTTCGTCTACGGCGCGCATCATGTAGCGATGGGCGACCTGGAAACGCCGCTTGCCAATCAGGACCGGGGTCACATCGAAGCCCAGGCCGACTACAGTCATGGCGAAAGAGCCGTTGCGCCCGCTGGCGCCGTAACCGATGGTCTTCGCTTCCAGTAATGCGACCTGAAGTGAAGGCTCAGCCACTTTTAAAAAATAAGCGGTCATCACCCCGGTAAAGCCGCCACCGATGACGGCTATATCGACTTTCCGATTGCCCTGTAGGGATGGGTTGGGGGTGTAGGGTCCATAGGTATCGAGCCAAAGCGAGAGTGGGGAGTCGGGTAGAGGTTTCATGGCCTATTTTCCTCAGAATTCATTCTTTTTTTACAGATTGCTCGGATGAACATGGATTTTGTTTTGGACATGAGGATGTTTCCCATGGAGAGAAACTGACAATGAGGATTATCTCAACATTACTATAGCAAAGAAATTGCTAAGATTCAATCCCTACCTTGCCTAAACACCTTGGGAATTGCGGTACAATCCTAAAGGCTGTGTTGTCCGAATAATCCGTGTGATCCGTGGACAAAATCACCCGATCATAGGGGCTTCCCCGATGCAAATCACCAAAGCCGAAGTAACACCCGTCGAGTTAGCTCTCAAACAGCCGGTACAGATGGCGCACCTGCCAGAGATAAAATCTGTCACCGCAGTGTTTGTTCGACTGGAGACGCGCCAGGGGCAAAGCGCGTGGGGTTGCACGGTGACCCACCCACAGCTCACCGGTGATGAACCGCAAGATGTTCTGCGCGCCTGCTACGCCTGCGCAGCTAAAGCACCCGATCTGCACCCGACAAACATTGAATATTCTCTGGGCGAGCTGGCGAACCTGGTGCATGAGGCCCCGTCCGCATTGTGCGCATTCGACCTTGCCTTCCACGACCTGCTGTCGCTGGCGGCGGATATGCCGCTCTACCGGCTGCTCGGCGGGTACCGGGACCGAATCCAGACCTCGATCACCGTACCGATCGCATCCGTGCAGGAAAGTGTGGAGATGGCTGAGCAGCGCGCGGCAAATGGCTTTCGCATCCTGAAAATCAAAGGCGGATTAAACGCAGAGCTGGACGTGGAGCGAGTGAAGGCGATCCGGCGAGCCTTTCCCGGTTTAAAGCTTCGCCTGGATGCCGATGGCGGCTATACGGTCCAGCAGGCGTTGGACGTAGCCCGCGCTTTGAAAGACGCCCTGGAGATGCTCGAGCAGCCCACATCACCGGACGACCTGCTGGGTCTGCGACAGGTTACCGAGCAAAGTCCAGTGCCGGTGCTCGCGGACCAGAGCGCCTGTAGCCCATCCGCAGCCTTGAACATCGCAGCGCACCACTCTGCCAGTGGTTTAAGTGTAAAACTGGCTTCTTGCGGCGGCCTGCGTGGGGCGCGGATCGTCGATTCTATCGCCCGTGCCGCCCAGCTCTCCACAATGGTTAGCTGCCTGATTGAGCCGGCGATGCTGATCGCAGCCGGGTTAAGCCTGGCTCTCAGCAGCCCAAACGTGCAATACGGTGATCTGGATGGCAATTTATATCTGGCAGACGACCCCTCGCAGCCGGGTTTTACCCTGCAGGAAGGTTGGTTGATTGCCAGCCAGGTGCCGGGGTTAGGCTATTCGGTGCGGCTGGGTTGAGGAAATAAGATATTTACTACTCATTCATGATAAAGGTGCACCGCACTTTGAAAGTGCAGTGCACCTGTTTAGGCTTCGAGCGGGCGAAAGCCTTCCCCTAACACTTCGTGCGCCTGGCCGATGACCATGAAGGCGCGCGGATCGGCCTCCCGCACCAACGACTTAACCTGCACCACCTCCGAGCGACTGACCACACAATAAAGAACGGTTCGCGCTTCACCGGTATAGGCGCCTCGAGCCGGGAGCACGGTCACACCGCGCTCCATCTCGATCAAGATCTTCTGGGCTACGAGATCTGGCTGGGCTGTGATGATCAAGGCGGTGCGCACCACATTGGAGCCTTCGGTAACTCCTTCGGCTGACAGACCCGATACATAGAGCATCACCAGGGAATACAATGCGTTCTCCCAGCTAAACGCCAGACCAGCCAGGAAAATGATCACTGCGTCCGTTATCAAATAACTCTGGGAAATTGGCACTCCACGCCAGTGGTTGAGGATGCGCGCCAGAATATCGCTGCCGCCGCTAGTGCCACGCCCACGATAAACAAGCCCAAAACCTACTCCGCTGATCAGGCCGCCAAACAGGGCATTAAGCACCAGGTCAGGTGTCAGACCTTCGGCCGGAAGGAAAAGAACCAAAAAGTCGGTGAAGAACGAGAACAGGGCAACCGCGATAGCCGTTCGAAAGGCGAAGCGCGGCCCGCCCAGGAAACGCCAGCCGAGCAAGAACAACGGTACGTTTCCAAGGAATGTCATTACACCAATTGGCCAGCCGGTGTAGTAATTGATGATCTGCGCCAGCCCGCTTACCCCACCGCTCGCCAGATGCGCTGGCACCAGGAACAGTCGCATGGCTAATGCTTGAAGGAGTGTCCCGGTTGCGATCAGCGCGATATCTTGCACCGTTCTCCAGGAAAATTTCAAAGATGATTTACAAAGTGGATTTATGGTTTCAGACATTTCACACTCGTCGAGGCACAGATTGGTTATCGAAGCATTATAATGCCGAACCTTCCCGGCCTGAAAAAGTATATAATAGGTTCCTTGTGGAGATGCATTGTGATCACAAAAACCATCGCAAAAACAAATGCTATCTATGCGGAATTTCCATCCAAGTTCTGGGTGCTGGTCTCGGCTAATTTCGTCGACCGTGTCGGGCAGACATTAATCTTTCCATTTTTCACGCTGTATATCACCGACCGGTTCAATGTCGGCATGACCCAGGCCGGCATCCTGCTCGGCTTGTTCCACCTGACCGGCCTGGTCGGAAATGTGATTGGGGGTGCATTGACCGACCGCTTCGGGCGGAAGGTGATCGTCCTGTTCGGCCTGGTTGTCAGCGCGCTCAGCGCGCTCTCCATGGGCCTGGTAAACCGGCTGGAAATCTTCTATGTTCTGGCGATGACGGTTGGATTGCTTTCAGACGTCGCCGGTCCGGCCTGGCAGGCTATGGTCGCCGACATCCTGCCAGAAAATAAGCGCACCGAGGGATTTGGCGTGCTGCGGGTGGTAGGTAACATGACCTGGATCGTCGGTCCCACGATTGGTGGAATTATTGCCACACGCTCCTTTCTCGCTCTGTTCATCCTGGACGCCATCGCCAGCCTGATTACCGCCGTCATTATCTACCGATTAATTCCAGAGACAAAACCGGAGGCCGAGGAGGGCAAGAAAGAAGAATCGCTCCTTCAAACCATCGGTGGATACGGAACTGTGCTAAGGGATCGCGCCTTCATGGGCTACATCCTGGCTTCGATGGCAATGACCGTGGTGTATATTCAGATGTACAATTCCTTATCCGTCTACTTGCGAGATGTGTATGGCGTTTCACCGCAGGGATATGGTTTTGTGTTGACCACCTCGGCGATTACGGTGATTCTATTCCAGTTCTGGGTGAGCCGGCGGGTGAAGAATTACCCACCGATGCTGATGATGGCGCTGGGCGCCGGCTTTTACATGGTTGGTTTCAGCATGTATGGCTTTGTCACGGCCTACATCATGTTCCTGGTTGCCATGGTCATCATCACGATTGGCGAGATGATCGCCTTGCCTACCGGTCAGGCCCTGGCGGTCAGTTTCGCTCCACAGGACATGCGCGGGCGTTACATGGCAATGTTTGGCCTGGCTTGGGCGGTGCCAGCCATTGTTGGTCCAACTGCGGCGGGGATTGTGATCGATAATTTCAACCCGAATTGGGTCTGGTATATTGGCGGCATTTTATGTGCGGTCAGCGTGGTCAGCTTCATCGCACTATACCGCGCCACGCGCCAGCGTTTCGCGCAAACGGCTG
>Ga0154774_1118_pt5 | contig 13764 bp, 11 predicted proteins | sample Rifle2008BG16ft_FD_105782 | JGI IMG/M metagenome (GOLD analysis project Ga0154774, IMG submission 105782) | Chloroflexi bacterium RBG_16_57_11
CTGGCTCCGATGGTGTCGCCAGCCGGGGAGGCGTTACAGATATTCCCGACGATCGTCGCCCGGGTGCGCAATTGGTAGGACGCCACTGAGCGGCAGGCTTCGGCCAGCACGGCGTAATGCTGCTGCACCGCCGGTAGTGCCAGCACCCGGTTCATATTGACCCCGGCGCCGATGGTCAGGCCTGCAGCTCCATGGCCATTTCCGCCGGGCTCATAGCGCAGCTCTTGGGCGCCTTCCAGGTATTTCACATCTACCAGGTATTTGTCATGAAAAAAACCATCGCGCATTCGCACGAAGATGTCTGTGCCACCCAGCAAAGGGCGGGCCTCGCCAACGTGCTCGGCGAGGAAGCGGCTGGCCTCGGCTAATGTGGTCGGACGGATGTACTCAAATTCGGGTAGCTCTGGATGAGCATTGAGGGTCATATTCAGCACCTGCTTTTAAGGGATGGTTGGAACGTTGAGCGAAGATGACTTATTTTATCCGAAAATGTTGCGTTTTTCAAAACCAACCGGTTTATGCAAAACCTACGGTTTTGAGCAACATGCCATCCAGGCTCAACGTTCCAACGCAGTTGATTCACTCCAGATGAGTGTTTATAGATTAATGTTTTCTCGGTCCTCAACGCCAAACCTGCTCGGCTTGAAGATCAGGAAGATCAGGTTGACCAGGATACCCAGGATGGCAGCAAAAACGATGGCGGGGATACCGCTGGGGAACAGGACTCGGATGGGGAAGGGGAACATCCCGTTCTCAAGTGCCAGGTTGCCGCCGATGCCTGTGACCAGGATGATGGCGCCTACTGCCAGCTGGCGCGGCTCGAACAGGTTCACCCTTTCGGATTGGATCAACGCAATACCTTGCATTCCGATCACCCCAAACAGGTAGATTGACAAGCCGCCGGTCACCGCTACAGGCAGGGTATTGACGATCGCCGCCAGTTTTCCGATGAAACCCAGCAGGATCGCAATCACACCGGCCGCCATCAGCACTGGCACGGAGTAACAGCGAGTGATGGCCATCAGGCTGTTATTCTCGCCGTAGTTGGTGCCGGCACAGCCACCGAGGAAACCCACCACGATATCATCACTGCCATCTGCCACCAGGTTGAGGCCGATCAATTTCTTAATCTCAAAAGGAGTGCGGCCCAATTCCTTGGCCAGCTGGTCGATATACAGGCTCATCTGGTACAGGTGCGCAGTGCTCTCCGGGATGGTGGCAATGGCGATCAGGGCGATGCCGGTAACCGCCGCCCAGGCGTTCGGATCTGTAAACCCCGGGAAGGTGAAGGCGGGCATACGCACCCACTGCGCCTCGCCGATGAGACCAAAATTGACCAGGCCGAAGGGAATCGACACCAGCCAACCGACAAAGGCGCCCAGCAAAATCGGCAGCATGCCGATCAGCCCTTTGCCCTGTAAATAGACTGAGAAAAGTATGGTAATGATCAGAGTGATGAAGGCGACCGTCCAGTTGGCGCCGGCCATGCTCAAGGCCGCGCCAGCCAGGGCGATACCGATGACGATCGCCACGCTGCCGGTGATCACCGGGGGCAGGACTTTATCCAGCGCTTCCTTGCCGATCCGCATGATCAGCAAGCCGACCAGGATTTCCAGTATGCCGGTCGCCATAATGCCGACCTGGACGATACGCACACCGTCTGGACAGTAGAACGTGGCGGGGTCGCTGAAGCAATCACTGGCATACAGGCTCATCGTGGTGATTACAACTGTGATGTAGCTGAAGCTGGAGCCGTAGTACAGCGGGATGCGCCGGCCCGAGACCAGCAGGGCGACAATGGTGCCGATGCCGCTGGCTGTCAGGGTGACGCCAATATCGAATTTGGTCAGGATTGCCACCAGCACGGTGGCAGGGAACATGGTCAGCACCTGCTGAAAACCCAGACTGATCATGGCGCCCCAGGGAGGCGCATCAGGCGGTAAATATCCGAAGACCTTTTTTGTTGCGGTTGCAGTTGTGTTCATGGCCGTTTATTCATCTCCTAAGTTCGAATGAGTTGGCGACAGGGACAATGAAACGAATATGGACCGCGAAAACGTTACCTAACCACCTCCTTCTAACCCGTCCGAAAATCCGGATTGCAACGCATACTGCGGCGCAAAATGCGCCATCCATCGCGAAGCAAGGCGTTGTTCCCCGATGCCCAGGTTACCATTCTTAACCGGGTAATGCTCTCGTCTCGAGGAGCGGGTTTGGAGGCAGACTTTGGAAAAACTTGCAGGAAATTCAGGCTGGTGAAGATTGCCAGCCCAAAGGAGATTCTTCCGAGGAGCAGGATACGATGTCATTCTGTCAGGGTAACCCAGGAGGCTACAACGCTGGAGAATATCTACCTGTTCGAGTGCTATGTCTGAGTGTTATAACAGTATACTTTACAAAAAGTTTCGCCGCAACGGCCGGGAGAAACAAATCTATTATGTTTTGATAGCCAGGGGAATGCAAGAGTTGTATGTCATCACCTGCAGGTGATGTTTGTCATTGTGAATGACCATCCGCTTTCTTCAAGGATTTTTTAGTTCCGAATTCACCAGATGAGCCTGAAAATAAGCTATTGTGAGGTATATTTAAGTACCCCGATTTCGAGGAGCATCATGAACATCGATCCTGGCCTGGTCATTGTCATCGTTGCAGTGCTCATTTTTTATCTCCGGTTGATCGTCTTGCAGCGGCAGCGCGCCAAGCAACTCGCCCCAAAGCCCGCCGCCAGCAAGAAAAAAGTTAAGGGCCATCCAATAACGCCTGGTGCACCTTATACCATTATCACCCAGAACCGGCGCGATCGCGTGATCGGTATCGTAGGGGCAGTCGCAATCCTGGTGGGCATCTTTCTAAACCTCGGCTTATTGCCATTTCCTCTTGCGCAAACCTACTGGTGGTTGCCGACCGCGTTGGGCATCGTCGCTTTTAGCTGGCTGTTCAGCCCTTAGCACATAATAGGACAGAAGAAATGATTTGCCCACAATGCGGTCAGGCGGACCAGGTCGAAAAAGTCAGCACAATCTATGTCCGCGGCATAGAGGTAAAATGGCGGGCCGGCAAAGCTCGCCTGCCGGATGGCACCGAAGCCCCATCCAGACGCAGCCGGCTGGTGGACCAAATGCCAACCAACGAGCTGATGGCGCTCACCCGTCGGCTGGCGCCTCCGGCTGCAAAAAAAGGCGCTCCTTTGCGTGCCATCCATCCGGACCATCCGGTAATCGCATTAAGCCTGGTCACACCCATCTTCCTGTACGGCATCCTCACCGGCCAGCCCAGCGGGCTGCTGGTGGTATTGCCTGTGCTGGCTGGTTTTTACGCCTTCTATTTCTGGCAACGCAAGCGGTTAATAGCTAAATTCCTGGCCACCCAACAAGCACAAAAGGCGGCCGAGCAGCGCATCCATACCGGCGTCCAGCGTTGGATGAAGCTTTATTACTGCGCCCGAGATGATGGTGTGTTCGAGCCTGGCGCTAATGGCCTCACACCTGCCGAACAGCTTGCCGGTGTGTTATTCAGGGAATAAGCTGACACTCACCATCACCACGATCGGAACGATCGCCCAGGAAGAGCTGGCGCAGACACGGGAGGCCAGTGTTATCGGAAAAACCTCTAGGGGTTTATTCCTGCACCTGGCTTCGGACTGGGTGGCTTTTCTATCCTTCGAACAATTTCGCGGCCCGCTTACGTTAAACCTGAGAGAAAATTCCGATGCTCTGGCAGGCCTGGAAATCGGCGCTCAGGTGCAATGCTCTTCTAAGCTAATCGCTTTTCCCTCCATCCGCCTCTCGCTTCCACTGGCCCAAGCTGTCTCATGGCGGGCGACCGAGCCAACCGAGGGGGTCCGCCCGCCGGATTTGCTGCGGGCGAGCTTGCTTTCTGTCCTGCGCCTGGCTTCTCAGGAGTACCCGGATCACACCCTATTAACTAGTTTGCAGGGCATGGTGAGCAGCCAGCCGGCTCCGGACCCAGCAGAGCCGGAATTCGATCCTCTGTTGAAACGATTGCTGGCCGCCTGCCAGGCGGGTGAGGCTGATGCGATTGCTACCTCCCTGGAAGCGTTTCTCGGGCTAGGAAATGGGCTGACGCCCTCCGGTGATGACCTGGTGATGGGATTTCTATTGGCGATGAGCCGCTGGGGCAGGCGTCAGGCTTGGTTAAGTGACGGTATCATAGTGCAACAGCATCCCTCGCCGCGCCTCAGACGCCAAACCAGCCATCTTTCCGCCAGCCTGATCGCCTGCGCGGCTCGCGGCCAAGCCGACGAGCGACTGATCTGCGCTTTGGACGCGCTCGTCACTGGCTCGCCGGAGGCCGGCGCATGCCTATCTATCCTGTCCACCTATGGCAGCTCTTCGGGTTTCGATGCCTTGGTGGGTATGGTGATATACCTTTTCCACGAAGGGTGCTAACCGACCAAGGGGCGAGCACCGGCCCCGATTGTGATATATTTATATCTGGCGATATTTGTCACTGGCAAACCGCGCGATTTTACAGACCAGGCTTGCCATTGGTCGCTTTTTGAGTGCGTCTGATCAGAGTATTAATGACCTGGAACCCCGGTATTGGCTACGAGGAGTTAGCACATGCTGTACAAGGTCTTTCTGGTCGAGGATGAAATCGTTACCCGAGAGGGGATACGCGATAATGTTGACTGGAAATCGGCCGGTTTTGAGTTTTGCGGCGAAGCGCCGGATGGTGAGATCGCGCTCCCTCTGATCGAAGCCAACCAGCCAGATTTGTTGATTACCGATATCAAAATGCCCTTCATGGATGGGCTGCAATTATGTAAGATTATTCGTGAGCACATGCCATGGATCAAGATTATCATCCTCAGCGGCCACGACGAATTTCAATACGCACAGACAGCCATCCAACTAGGCGTATCTGAATACCTGCTAAAGCCCGTCAGCGTAAGCGATCTGCGCCAGATGTTGCAAAGAGCTGTTGAGGCTCTCGATCGGGAGCGGATCGAGCGGGGAAATCTGAAGCGTCTGCGCCAGCAAGTCGATGATAACCTGGCTTTGCTGCGCGAAAAATTCCTGCGCCGCCTGGTGTTGGGTGGTTACTCATCGGCGGCAGCGATCGAACAAAGCGGACTGCTTGGCCTTAATTTGATTGCCAACTACTACCTGGTAGTCCTGATTCAAATCGATCTACCCGCTAAACCGGGATTGTCAACGTACGATGAATACAATCAAGTCGAGCGTATTATTAATAGCCTGGTCGGGTCGAATCGAGATGCTTTCCTGGTGCAAAAGGACATGGAAGAGCTGCTCCTTCTGATCAAAGGCGACAGCTCCGAACAACTGGTCCAGGAGGCTGACTTTCTGGTCGAGTTGATCCGTAAGGAGGCCGAAATCCAGACCGCCTGTACCTTGAAAATAGGTTGCGGCAGCCCAGAGCGAAGGATGGGAGATATCCACCATTCTTTTGCCGTGGCCCTGGCTAACCTAACCGAGGCAGTCGATGGATGGCCGGTTCAATCCGGTGGTAACAGTGGGGACAGTCCGATCGGGCAGGTCAGGTTGGACCAGTCAGCAATGGAGCACTTTTTAAAAAGCGGAGTCTCCCAAGATTTTGATAAATTCTTCGATGCCCAGCTCCAGCCCATCAGCAATGCCGCATTGCGCTCGCCGCTGGTTAAACATTACTTGTTCATGGATGTCCTCCTGACCTCAGCGCAGATCATCAGCGACCTGGGAGGATATCCGGACTCTTTCGTGCCAGAGATCCACGAGACAGAAAAGCTCCTGGTGAAGGTAAAGACCGCCGAGGATATCCGTGAGGAGATCCGCAAGATTATCCTGCGGCTCCTGACTTTTCGTGACAGCCGCGTTGACAATCAGCAAGCCAGTTGTGTCCACCAGGCAGTGACTTATATTAAACAAAACCTCGCCGACCCCGATTTATCATTGAACCAGGTCGCAACCAGGGTCAACCTTAGCCCCAACCATTTCAGCGTAATCTTCAGCCAGGAAATGGGAGAGACTTACCGCGATTATCTATCCCGTGTCAGAATCGAGCGAGCAAAAGAGCTGCTTCGTACAACTAATATGTTATGCGCTGAGGTGGCCTACCAGAGCGGGTATAACGACCCGCACTATTTCAGCTATGTGTTCAAAAAGAACACCGGCATGTCCCCACAACAATTTCGCCTCCATCCAAAGGTAGAAAGTAACAGGTAACACCATGAGCATCGAATTGGTAGCCAGCGAACGTACTCCCAGATACATGGAAAAATTTATCGACTTTTTCGCTGCCATCCATGTCTCACTGCGCGCCAAGATCCTGTTTTCGTTTTTTACTGTGATCCTGTTGTTGGCGTTGGTCAACAGCCTGCTGATCCTGGAAGTACTCCGGTTCAACCGGCATTACGCTGCGATTATCAACAATATCACCACCGCCAACAGTATCAACGGGTATATCAAGCCGGCCATTGATACGGAAATGTGGAACATTGTAGCCGGCAAGAAAGACTTTGGTGAAGGTAACCAGTACCAGGTCATCGAGCAGGTCAATTCACAAATCGAAACGATGATGGCGAACACCGATTCGGACAAATCACGGATTAAGCTGGAGGTGATCCGCCGGACGTTAGGGACACTGACCAACTATGTGGATAAGATGGGCGAACAGATCGCCAGCGGCAGTCGGGTGGCGGATAACGAAGCGGTTCTGGAAAACATTCGCGGGGTTTCGGACGTGGTCGAAGAAAGCGTCCAGGATTATATGCTCTTCGAAGTGAACCAGGCGGAACAACGCTATAAGGAAAACCAGGCTCGCTTTACCCGCCTGACGATCTTTTACATGATCCTGCTGCCATGTGTGATCCTGTTCTCGGTGGCCGCGGCCTGGGTCATTTCCGCCAGCATTTACATCCCGATCAAGAAGCTGCATGATGTCACTACCACCATCACCAAAAATGACCTGCAATCCCTGGTGATCGGCGATAACCTGGATGAAATCAGCGAGCTTGGGATGAGCTTTAATATCATGATTGGCAGGATCAGGGAGCTGCTGGATTCAAAAATCAGGGAACAGGAAAATCTGCAAAAAGCCGAGCTGCGCGCCTTGCAGGCTCAAATCCACCCACATTTTCTCTATAACACTTTGGACACCATCGTATGGATGGCCGAGGCCAATAAGACCGATCAGGTAGTCGAGATTGTGCGTGCGCTGTCTAGCTTCTTCCGGATTTCCTTGAGCAAAGGCAAGGATTGGATCCCGATCCAGCAAGAGATCGAGCACGTACGCAGCTACCTGACCATTCAAAAGATGCGCTATCGCGATATCCTCGATTATGAGATTGATGTCGATGAGGATGTCTTGGATGGCACCATCCTCAAGCTGACTTTACAGCCGCTGGTTGAGAATGCCCTGTATCATGGGATTAAAAGCACGCGAAATGGCGGCGTCATTAGCGTGCGCGCCAGGCGTGCAGAGCCGAACCTGATATTGCTTGAGGTGGAGGATGATGGGGTTGGATTTACGCCGTACAAGCTGGCCCAAATTCAAGCCTCGCTAAATGACGACTCAGGTGAGATCACATTAACAGAAAGTGGATTTGGGCTGGAAAATGTCAACAAGCGCATCAAGCTGTACTACGGCCGCCAGTATGGAATTACAGTCCACAGCCAGTACCAGAGTGGTACAAGTGTGACACTGGCGATCCCGCTGCAGATTGTTCCGGACCGGCAAGGGGAACTATAAACAGCCAGTGGAGGCGCTTCTATGGATTATTCTTTTACAAAATTTTTAAACCTGATATCGGCAGTCTTTCTGATCTTTTCCTTGGCTGCCTGCGGGAATGGTCAAAACGGTAACGTGACAGATGACCCTAGGAGTACCCATTCGGTTGATGGTAAAAAAACCTACAAAGACCTGGTGGTGGGTTATTCGCAAATTGGGGCAGAGAGCGAATGGAGGACCGGCAACACCGCCTCGATCAAAGAGGCGGCTGAGAAGCTGGGGGTGGAATTAATCTTCGATGATGCCCAACAAAAGCAGGAGAACCAGATTAAAGCAATTCGCAGCTTTATCGCCCAGCAGGTAGATGTGATCGGCGTCTCGCCGTTGACAGAGAGCGGATGGGATTCCGTCTTCCAGGAAGCCAAGGATGCAGGTATTCCGATTATTCTGGTGGATCGACGCGCTGCGGTCCCCGAAGATCTTTACACCTCTTACCTTGGCTCAGACTTCTATGAAGAAGGCAGGCGTGCTGCAAGAGTGATGGTAGATTTATTAGATGGAAAGGGTAATATCGTCGAGCTTGTAGGCACGGTCGGCTCGGCGCCGGCCATCGACCGGTATGCAGGCTTTCGAGAAGTTATCAAGGATTATCCGGACATGAAGATCATCGCTTCCGCCACCGGGGATTTCACTCGGGCCAAAGGCAAGGAAGTAATGGAGGCTTTCCTGCAACTTCACGGCGATGAGATCGATGCGCTATATGCCCACAATGACGATATGGCAATCGGGGCGATCAAAGCGATCGAGGAGTATGGCCTGCGTCCGGGCGTGGATATCAAGATCGTCTCGATTGACGCCATCCGTGACGCTTTTCAGGCTATGATTGATGGGAAATTGAACGCCACTGTTGAATGCAATCCTCTGCTTGGGCCGCAATTTTTAGAGCTGGCGCTGAAAGTAGTCAACGGCGAGGGTGCTCCAAAATGGATTCCTTCCGAAGAGCATATCTATTTTCCAGAGAACGCCCGGGAAATACTGCCGACACGCAAGTATTGACCACCGAGCGGAGCAAGCGAATCTCCCTTTGGTTTGAAAGCCTAGCCAATAAAATTTAACCTTCCCCTTAAAAAAATCCACTCTGGCAGCAGGGTGGATTATTTTTCCGGCTAGAAGGGCGGTAATAATCAACCCGTTCCGAAAGAGAACGCATTGATTCCGGTTGGAAAATACTGTATGTTATATACGGCGAGTTGCCCCCGGCGATTTGCCCCGGCAGTGTGCCGAAGCATTTCATCGAGCGAGATGCTACCCAAGAACCCAATCAGAAACAAAAAGAGGAGAGCAATAATGAAGACTCGGAGTGTGCTTTTCAATATCGTACTGGCGCTGGTCTTGATTGCCACAGTCGTTGGCTGTGCCCCGGCACCCACCCAGGCGCCGGCTGCGCCTACGGCTGTCCCGCCAACCGAGGCGCCCGCCAAAAAGGTCTGGACTTACCCGGACATGACTGTCGGCTTCCTGCAGACTGGCTCAGAAGGCGGCTGGCGCGCTGCGAACACTGCATCTTACAAGGAAACTGCCCAACAATTGGGCATCAACCTGAAATTCTACGATCCCCAAAATGACCTGGCCAAGCAGGTGGCCGGCTTCCAGCAATTCATTCAGGACCCGGAAGTCGATGTCATTATCCTGTCCCCGTTGGAGGTGACCGGCTGGGAGCAGGTCCTGAAGGATGCCAAAGCAGCCGGTAAGCCTGTCGTCATACAAGACCGCCGCATCGATGGATTAGAGGACTATTACGTGACCTTCATCGGCGCTGATTTCGTCGAAGAAGGCCGCAAGGCGGGCTCTGAAATGTGCAAATTGCTCGAAGGCAGCGAGAAGAAAAATGTCTGGGAGCTGGTTGGAAACGTAGGATCCGCCCCGGCTATCGATCGTGGCACGGGTTTCCGCGAGACGGCCGAGAAGTGCGGCATCAATGTCGTCAACAGCCAGACCGCCAACTGGAGCATTTCCGAAGGCAAGCAGGTCACCGAGGCCTGGCTGAAGGAATCCAAGGACGTCCAGGGTATCTTCGGCCAAAATGATGAAATGGCCTTCGGCGCCATCGAAGCCCTCAAAGAAGCCGGCCTTGTACCCGCTAAGGATGTCAAGCTCGTTTCTGTAGACGCTACATCTGGCGCGTTCCAGGCCATGCTCGATGGCACCCTGAATGTGACAGTGGAATGCAATCCCTTGCTCGCTCCCCAGGTTTATGAGGCTGCCCTTGCAGCGCTCAATGGCGAATCTCTGCCCAAGTGGATTCCTTCCCAGGAAAGTGTGTTCTACGCGGACGATCCGACCCTGAAGGAAATCGCTGCTGGTCGCAAGTACTAAAATTTACGATCTGATCCGCAAACCTACGCGAGTTGCAGATCAGAGAGACATACTATAATAGATTGGGAAGCGATGCAGTACGTCGCTTCCCAATCCTTCAATAATAAATTAAAGGCAGGCAAGCATGGCCGATCCGGATCAAAGTCTCCTCGTGATGGAAGGTATCCGCAAGGCCTTCCCGGGTGTGCAAGCGCTTGACGATGTAAGCCTTGACCTCAGAAGCGGGGAAATCCTGTGTCTGGTGGGGGAAAACGGCGCCGGAAAATCCACCTTGATGAAAGTCCTGACCGGGGTCGATCAGCCGGATGCAGGCAGGATCCTCCTGAATGGAAAAGAAATCCATGCCAAATCCCCACAGCACGCTCAAACATTGGGGATCAGCACCGTCTACCAGGAAATCAACCTGTGCCCAAATCTGAGCGTCGCCGAGAACATCCTGCTTGGACGCGAGCCTCACAAGCTAGGCCGGGTGGATTGGGCCAGGATGAACGCTCTGGCGGACCAAACGCTGCAGCGCTTCCTGGGTATTGACATCGATGTGGCCAGATCGTTGGGTTCCTATTCGGTGGCGATCCAGCAGATGGTAGCCATCGCCCGAGCGCTGTATATCACCTCTGCAAAAATCCTGATTCTGGATGAGCCTACCTCCAGCCTGGACGCCAAAGAAACCGAACAGCTTTTCAAGGTGATGACAAAGCTAAAAAATGAAGGTGTGGGCATCATATTTATCACACACTTCATCAGCCAGGTTTTCGAAATATCGGACCGCATAACGGTTTTGCGCAACGGTAGACTGGTCGGGACCTTTGGGACGGCTTCGATCTCCAGGGTGGACCTGATTTCAAAAATGATCGGTCGTGCACTGGCCGAATTTGACGAGATGACCAGGATCAAGCTGGAAAGTGGCCAGCACATCAAGAGCGAGGCTTTCTTGCAAGCCAGGCAGCTGGGCCTTACCGGCGCTGTTCAACCCTTTGATCTGGATTTACACGCCGGGGAAGTGGTTGGACTGGCGGGACTGCTCGGCTCGGGTCGCACAGAAACTGCCGGCATACTCTTCGGTGTAGAAAAACCGGATACCGGTACGCTTAGGATAAACGGTAAAGAAGTTCATGACTACTCCCCGCTCAATTCCATCAAGCGCGGCCTGGCGCTTTGCCCGGAAGATCGTAAAGCAGCCGGTATTGTGGATGACCTGACCGTAAGAGAAAACATCATCCTGGCCATTCAGGCCAACAAGGGTTGGTTCAAGTATCTGAGCTTGCAGGAACAATATGAGCTGGCAGATGCGTATATCAACCTGTTAAGTATTGCTACACCTTCCCCCGACCAGCCGGTTAAAAACCTGAGCGGCGGCAATCAGCAAAAAGTAATTCTCGCCCGATGGCTGGCCACCAACCCGCGCGTGCTGATCCTGGATGAGCCGACGCGCGGGATCGACGTGGGCACTAAGGCCGAAATTCAAAAACTCGTGCTTTCGTTGGCTGAAGAAGGCCGGGCTTGCATGTTCATTTCCTCCGAGTTGGAAGAAGTGCTGCGCACCAGTCATCGAGTAGTCGTGCTGCGGGAACGAGAAAAAGTGGCCGAATTCGCCGGTGAGGTGGACGAGAAAACGATCATCCACGTTATTGCAGGTGGTGAAGCATGAAAAGGCCTCCGAGAAAATCTTTCACCTGGAAGAGCATCACCGAGAGCAGGCTCTTTTTACCACTGCTGGCATTGTCGCTGATTCTCCTATTCGATTTCATCTTCATCCCCGGTTTTTTCTCCATCGAAAATCGGGAAGGCAACCTGTATGGCAGCCTGATTGATATTTTACGCAACGGCTCAACCGTGATGCTGCTGGCTATCGGCATGACGCTGGTGATCGCCACCGGTGGCGTAGACCTGTCCGTGGGCGCCGTCATGGCGATCGCGGCCTCCACCGCAGGGATATTGATGAACCCTTCCGCGCTCTGGAATGAAGTATTTTTTGTTACCGATCCAACCTTTACCTTCCAACCCCTTTGGATTGTGATTGGGGTCGCTTTATTCGTTTCTTTATTGTGTGGTCTGTGGAATGGAATGCTGGTTGGCTACATGAGAATTCAGCCCATGGTGGCAACGCTAATTTTGATGATTTCCGGACGCGGCATCGCCCAGCTGATCACGAACGGCCTGCGGGTCCAGATCACCTACAAGCCGTATATGATCCTCGGTCAGGGGTGGATCATCTTGCCTTTTTCTTTGTATATCGTGGCAGTTGTGTTCACATTCACCTGGCTGATGACGCGCAAGACCGCCATTGGGATGTTCATCGAATCGGTGGGCATTAATCTCCGCTCCAGTTTCTACAGCGGGATCGACGAAAAGAAGATCAAATTGATCGTTTACACTTTCTGTGGGGTGTGCGCCGGGATCGCAGGCTTGGTTGCCAGCTCCAATATCAGGACCTCGGATTCTAATAACATCGGCCTCACTACCGAATTGGATGCGATCCTCGCCGTGGTGATTGGCGGAACATCCATGGCGGGTGGTCGCTTCTCCTTGTTAGCCAGCATGGTCGGCGCCTTAGTATTACAGGCCATCACCCAATCGATGTATGCCATCGGGGTGCCAGCATTCGCTCTCCAGGCAATCAAAGCAGTAGTGGTTGTGCTTGTGATCCTCTTGTATTCGGAACAGTCTAGAAGCTTCATTCGAAGGTTTAGCGCACCGAAAACCGAGGCGAAACCATGATGCAAGTGATCAGCAATTTTATTTCACGAAATCGCAAGGTCATTCCGCTCTGGTCTACGGCAATCCTGGCCTTGGTCGCTTATGCCATCGGTGCGTATTTGTTCGTCGGGATGCGAAACCCACAAGTGTTCTTCAACGTGTTCCGCAATACTTCGTATATCTTGATCAGCGCCATCGGGATGACGTTTGTCATCCTAACTGGCGGCATTGACCTCTCGGTCAGCGGTGTGGTTGCCCTCACGACCGTTGCTTCAGCAGTCTTGCTGCGTGAGGGCTGGAATGGATGGGTTGTAATCTTACTCATGCTGGCTATGGGGATGACCATGGGTGCCATCATGGGCAGCTTTATCGTCTATATGAAAGTCCAGCCGTTTATTGCCACCCTGGCAGGTATGTGGTTCGCCCGTGGGATGTGTTTCTTCATCAGCGACGATGCAGTCACCATCGACCATTACGTTTTTCAAATTCTTGGGAAAACCAAGATATTGATCCCAGGATTGACCGAGCTGGCGGAAAAGCAAGGCAATCCGGCGCCGTATCTCACCATCCCCGTAGTGGTTGCTTTTACATTGTTAATTATCGCGATCTATCTCGCCCACTACACTCGTTTTGGCCGTACCGTTTACGCAATCGGCGGCAATGAAGGCCGGAATGAGCAATCTGCGCGGCTGATGGGCTTGCCAGTAAACCGGACTAAAATGCTGGTGTATACCTTTAACGGTTTTTGTTCGGCATTAGCCGGGCTGGCCTTGAGCCTGTTCGTCTTTTCCGGACATGGCCTATACGCAACTGGTTTCGAGCTGGAGGTTATCGCTTCAGTGGTGATGGGCGGCACCATGCTGACCGGCGGCTCGGGCTATGTCTTCGGCACACTGTTTGGTGTCATGGTCCTTGGGGTCACACAAGCTCTGATCCAGTTCATCGGCTCGCTAAGCTCGTGGTGGACCAGGATTGTCATCGGCTTGCTGACATTCATTTTCA
>Ga0154774_1007_pt5 | contig 13671 bp, 12 predicted proteins | sample Rifle2008BG16ft_FD_105782 | JGI IMG/M metagenome (GOLD analysis project Ga0154774, IMG submission 105782) | Chloroflexi bacterium RBG_16_57_11
CGCTTCGACTTTTTGCTGTAGCTGCAATTTCTCATACTGGCTTTGTTTATAGTAATAGCCGAGCGCCGCACCCAGAAAAAACAGAATGGGTAGGGCGATCAGCTCGATCAAAATGAATGTCCAAATCGTCATAAGAATCCCTCTTCTTCAGTTATTGATTCCTCACCGTGCATTTCCTGCCAGATCTTCGCGATCGCCTGAGCGCTGGCGCCATAGTTGAAGCCGCGCTGGGCCAGATAACGGTACATCTTCTGGCGGAAATCGTTCCACTCCAGGTCTTTGTATTTACGCGCCGGACGCAAGGCCGCCTGGTATGCCATTGCGTCATCGTCAATCGCCTCCAGCGATTGTTCTATTACCTGCGCATCGACGCCGCGCCGGCTCAGCTCGTAGGCCAGCGCACGGCGGCTGCGCGGGTGAAACTCGGTACGATTTTCTACCCAGGCTTGCGCAAACTCAGCGTCGTTTATCAATCCGCTCTGTTTAAGCCGCTCGATGACCTCCTGGCGGCGCTCCTCGGGCACGGCATGTCGTCCAAGAAGCTGGCGAATTTCGCTTTCGCTGCGCGGCCGGTATTGAATCAACCTCAAAGCGCGCTGGTAGGCGACTTCACGCTCGTCCTCTATCCGTAGCTGGGTGATCTTTTCGTCGCTTAGCTCCTGACCCACCACCAGCCAGGCTGCTACGATGCGCGCCAGGCCGAAGGCGTATTCACCATCTAGAAACACATTCACGCGCTCGCGGTTGCGTTTTTGCAGGGTCAGGGCAGTGATTGTATGGTTCATCTTCTTTAAAAATAATCAGCCGCGCTCCTTGCCAGACAGAACGCGGCCGCCAGTGTCCCTGCTTGAATTGCGGATCTCAGATGTGTTTCGCGGTAATAAATTGTAAGCTTAAGCGCGCTGCCATCAGCGGATGGCGCTATCGCCTGGTTTTGCTCATGTCCTATTACCGTATGCCTGATGCATTGATTGTGATGTGCTTCTTTCGCCTGGTTTGACTAACTTAAATTTCCGCCGTCAGCTCGATTACTTGCACGCAGAACTGACCCTGCACCATTACAATCATTGCCCTGAGATCACATATCGCTTAACAATGCATCCAGATCGCATTGCTTGGTCACTTGATGGCCGCTGAGAAAATAATAAGCAAGGAGAGCTATATCTCTCCGGATAACGGTGTTCTCAGCAGCTTCTGGCGAATGCCCTGTTCCATTGGTCGGATCAGCGCCTGGCGTTCCAGCGTTTCGATCGCCTGTGTGCGTCCGATCCCCAGGTTCAGCCCCTGCAAGGTGAATGCCTCCCCTTGCTGGTGGATCAAGCCTGCCTGGAGTCCCAGGTCAAAAACCTCGCCGCTATAATTTATTCCTTGATTGTATATTATATCAAACTCTACACGAAGGGGGGGCGCGACATTTTGATTCCTCAAGATTTTCACTTGCACGCGCTGTCCGGTGATGACCCCATTCTCCAGGAGGTGGCCGGTTGCTTGCAGCCTGAGACGCAAACCGGCGTGCAGCTTGAGCGCCAGGCGGGAAAGGTGGGCCGATAGCTGGTGATACGCTTCGCTCCTGTGCTGTTGCGACCGGTTCGTAAACAACACGACCGCCTGGCTCCTGTTTACCACCGGGGTAAGCTTTCGTAACAAGAGCGACAATAGCTTATCAATGTTACTGCCTGCCACAGCCGAGGGGTTGATCCCTAAAGGCAGGCCTAATTCATCGCGTGAGGTCAGGGCATCAACCGAGTCCAGCACAACCACAATCCCCGATTGTGTTCCAATCAATGCCTCCAGGGTGTCAAAAGCTTGTTCGGCGTCGGGCGGGCTGGTAAATAACAAATGTTGTAATGCTACCCCGCAACTCATGGCGTAAACCGGATTGAAACTGTGATCTGTGTCGATCCACGCACATAACCTCTCCATTCGCTGCGCATGTGCAACAATGTGCTGGCACAGCGTGGTTTTTCCGCTGGATTCTGTTCCGCTGATCTCAACGAATTGACCGCACGAGATGCCGCCGGCGCCCAAAGCGAGGTCCAACCCCAGCGAGCCGGTAGGTATGGCTGCCAGGCGTGGCGTGAATTCGTATTCCGGGTTTTTTTTCTCTTCTGCCTGGCTCATTGTCAGCGTTTCTACTCTCTCACTTCAGTACGAGTTTACATGAATCACGGTTTTATAGCAAGGTGAGGTAAAATCACACAAGACCATCCGATGAACCTGAGGAAAATTAATATGCGAAAAATTACCCGTGAAGATGCTCTTGAATATCACCGCCTGGGAGGGAAGCCCGGTAAAGTCGCGATTGTCCCGACCAAGCCAATGGCGACCCAGTTTGATTTATCTTTGGCTTACTCTCCCGGGGTCGCGATACCGGTTTTGGAGATCGCCGATAACCCGGATCTGGCTTATGAGTACACCTCGAAGGGCAACTTGGTTGCTGTGGTCTCGAATGGCACGGCGATTCTTGGTCTGGGTGACCGCGGCGCCCTGGCCGGCAAACCGGTGATGGAGGGCAAGGGGGTGCTGTTCAAGAAGTTCGCCGATGTGGATGTTTTCGATATCGAGGTGAACACCCACGACCCGGAGCTGCTCATCCAGGTCGTGGCCGCAATCTCACCGACCTTTGGCGGTATCAATCTGGAAGATATCAAAGCCCCAGAATGTTTTCACATCGAAGAGACGCTCAAGTCGATGCTGGATATTCCGGTCTTCCACGATGACCAGCATGGCACGGCGATCATCTCCGGCGCCGCACTGCTGAATGGCCTGGAGGTGATCGGCAAGCGCATCGATGAGATTAAAATCGCGGTCTCCGGCGCGGGCGCCTCAGCCATCTCCTGTGCCGAGCTGACCATCCGCCTGGGCGCCAGGCGCGAAAATATCACCCTGGTAGATACCCGTGGAGTGGTCTATAAAGGGCGCCTCGATGGGATGAACCAATACAAAGAGCGCCTGGCTGCCGACACCGACGCTCGTACCCTGGCGGACGCAGTGCGTGGCGCCGATGTTTTTTACGGCCTTTCGGCCGCCGATATCCTCACACCGGAAATGGTGAAGACAATGGCGGAATTGCCCCTGATCTTTGCAATGGCAAACCCCGATCCGGAGATACGCTACGAGCTGGCTCGCGAGGCCCGACCAGACGCCATTGTTGCTACCGGGCGATCCGATTATCCTAACCAGATTAACAATGTCTTGGGTTTCCCATTCATTTTCCGTGGCGCCCTGGATGTGCGCGCTCGGGCGATCAATGAAGAAATGAAGGTAGCTGCCGCGCAGGCCCTTTCAGCGCTTACCAAAGAAGACGTGCCGGATAGCGTGTTGCGCGCCTACGGGCTGGAAAACCTGAAGTTTGGCCCTGAATACATCCTCCCCAAGCCACTCGACCCGCGCGTGATGCTGTGGGAATCTCCGGCGGTTGCCAAAGCCGCCATGGAGACCGGTATGGCACGAAAGCAAATCGATCTGGATGAGTACCGCGAGCAACTTACCTTCCGCCTGGGCAAGGGCGAGCAGGTGCGGCATTTCATCCTGCAAAAAGCGCAGAGTAGTATGCCGCAGAAACGCATCGTCTTCGCCGAGGGAGAGGAGCCGAAAATTTTACGCGCCGCTGCGCAAATCGTGGATGAGAAAATTGGCCTGCCTCTTTTGATCGGACGCCCGGAGGTGATTGGAAGAGAGCTCGAGCGCTTGGGGCTGGAATGCTGCGCCGAGATCGTGGATCCGGCGAGCTTCACACGCGTCGATGAGTATGCCCGGGCCTTAAATGAGATCCGCCAGCGTAAGGGACTGACCCTGAAAGACGCCCGGCGGTTGGTGCGCCAGCCGAATATCCTTGGCCCGATGATGGTCAAAATGGGTGACGCGGATGCGTTTGTCTCCGGCTTGACGCACGACTACCCGGATGTAATTCGCCCGGCATTGCAAATCCACCACACCCGTGAAGGCGCTCGGCTCGCCGCCGGGGTCTATATTATGGTTGTCGAAGATCGCACCTACCTCTTCACCGACGCGACGGTGAACATCGATCCTACTGCCGAAGACCTGGCGGAGATCGCTATCCTGGCGGCGGACTTTGCCCGCCATCTAGGACTGGAGCCGCGTGTGGCATTGCTTTCCTTCTCGAACTTTGGGAGCACGCGCCATCCGCTTTCTGATAAAGTGCGCTCGGCCGTAGAAATGATCAAACGCCAGCGCCCCGATCTGGTCGTTGAGGGTGAAATGCAAGCGGATACAGCGGTTGTGCCAGAGATTGTCGAAGAACGTTACCCCTTCAGCCGGGTAAAAGACGCCAATGTCCTGGTCTTCCCTTCGCTGGAGTCGGCCAACATCGCCTATAAGCTGCTGGCCCGGCTGGGAAATGCTCAAGCGATTGGGCCGATCCTCCTGGGAATGGGCGCGCCGGTGCATGTTTTACAGACGGGTGACGAGGTCAGGGATATCGTCAACATGGCTGCTGTTGCCGTGATGGATTCTCTGAGCCGCGCCTGATACCGTTCTGGGACGGCCTATGGGACGCATCCGGCGCATCGGCTTTGTTTGCTTGGGCAACATCGGGCGCAGCCCGCTGGCAGAAAACCTTTTTCGCCACCTGGCCAGGCAAAAAGGGATCGATGGTCGCTACGAGACGACCTCTGCAGGCACCTTAAAATAACCCTCAAAATCCGGCTGCCAGCCGGCCGGGTGGTATTCGCCTGTGGTGATATCTTGTGTGTAAACCCCTTTGTAATCGCCGCCTGCAATCTTGGTCAGCGCCTCGATAAATCCATCGACATCTTCCAACGAGTTGTAAAGGCCAAAGGAAGCTCGGATCAGGCCGGGCATGTCAGATTTATCTTTCCCCAGCATGCGCTCGCGCACCTGGCGAGCCTCTTCGGCCGTCAGGCCGAGCAAGTGCAGGATATACGGGTGAGCGCAGAAACAGCCGCTGCGTACTCCTACCCCAAACTCGTACCCTAAAATTGCAGAGGCCTTGAAGTGCATTACATCCTTAATGGAGAACGGGATGACGCCCAACCGGGTGGGAGCATTGGCCGGGTCTGTATCGCCGTAAACGTGCACCGCGGGTAAATTCCTCAGCCGCCGGAGAGCGTATTCAGTCAGCTCGGCTTCGTGTTGGGATACGCTATCCATGCCGATTGCATTCAGTTGTGCGATGGCTGCCGCCAGTGCTACCGCGCCGATCGTGTTGGGGCTGCCGGCTTCATCTCGATCTGGCGGCTCGGCCCAAACCACGTCATCCAATGTCACGATCTCCACTGTGCCGCCGCCACGCAGGTCAGGGTCGCCGCTCTCGAAGGTGTCGCGCCGTCCAACCAGCGCACCGGTGCCAAAGGGGGCGTACATCTTGTGCGCTGAGATGGTCACGTAATCCAGGTGCGCCGGTTCATCCAGCGGGAGCAGGTCCACCTGGCGATGGGGCGCCAGCTGAGCACAGTCCACTAATATTTGCGCTCCGGCTTTATGCGCCTTCTCAGCCAGGCGGTGGATTGGAATGAGAAAGCCGGTAACATTGCTTGCACCGGTGATCGCCACCAGGGCGACTCGGCTTCCAAATGCCTTCATCTTGGCGTCAAAATCGGCCTCGTCCAGCCGTCCATCCGGTGTCAGGCCAACATGAACGGTTCGCGCCACACTGCGCCAGGGCAAATCGTTCGAATGGTGCTCCATGCCGCTGGTAATGACCACATCCTTTTCTGCCGTGAACGGGAAGCGGCGCGCCAGCTTGTTGATGGCTTCGGTGGTGTTCTTACCAAAAATACAGGTGTGTTTCACAGGGTCGGCGCCAACGAACCTCAGCACAGCCTGGCGTGCCTGTTCATAGGCGTGCGTGGAGAGCTGGCTCTTGAAGCCAGTCCCACGATGCACGCTGCTGTAGTAGGGTAGGAAGTTGTTCACCGCTTCCTGAACAGCTCGCAGGGATGGGGTAGAGGCTGCGTTATCCAGGTTTATATATCTCCGCAGGGTCCCATCCAGCAAAGGCACCTGGCTATCTACGCCGACGAACAAATTCTGGTAGGAATGATTCATTGAAGCCTCTCTTTGGATTACTGTAATAATGATGGCCCGACTCTGATAAAGGATTTGTGATTTAAAGAATTTTGCAAAAACAGTCCTTTAATTCAGGTATTTAAGGGACGAATTCCTTGCATTTCAGACCAATTTCGTATATACTGTGGGTGTTTGTGGGTGAAAGTGGGAAATTGTGGTGCATGACGCCGGTCTGCCGGCGTTTCGCCTTTAATCGGAGAATTAGAACGTATGTTCTTTGGTCGGTTTTACCACAATCTGGATGAAAAAGGAAGGCTGACGATCCCAGCTCGTTATCGCGATCTTTTGCTGCCCGATGGCGCCTACGTGACGCAAGGCTTCGATCCCAATCTTATGGTCTTGCCTTCTGCCGTCTTTGAAGCGCTCAGCATCAATATCAACCAGATGAGTATCACCGATCCAACCAAACGACTGCTCAGGCGTTTGGTCTTCTCTACAGCGGACCGGGTGGAATTCGATCGGGCGGGGCGGATCCTGATACCCCAGTTCCTTCGGCAGGCTGCCGGCCTAGACACGACTGTCGTCGTGGTGGGTGCCGGGCTTTACTTCGAAATCTGGTCGCCAGAAGCTTGGGTAAACCAGGATGAACAGCTTCATGATGTCCAGGCCAACGCCCAACGTTTTTCCAGTTTAGAGCTCACCTCCGGGTAACTTGGTTTTGTCCTCGAGATAACCCGAGAAGTATGACGGTTCAATGCACCGTCCTGTTCTTTACCACCAGATTATACACGCTTTACGGCCTTCACCGGCAGGTCATTATGTGGATTGTACACTCGGCGCTGCGGGACATGCCTGGGGCATCCTTGAGGCCAGCTCGCCGGATGGGTTGCTGCTGGGGTTGGATCTCGATCCGCAAGCCTTGGAAATCGCTCGCACCCGCCTCGAGCCATTTGGCGATCGGGCGATCCTGCGCCAGGCATCCTACACTTCCCTTCAGGAGCAGCTTCGGGCGTTGGGTTGGGCAGCCGTGAATGGCATCGTGCTGGATTTGGGTGTCTCCTCGATGCAATTAGACACACCGCACCGGGGTTTTTCTTTCCAGTCCGATGCGCCGCTGGATATGCGCTTTGATCCACATGCCCGCCTGCGGGCGTCTGATCTGGTCAATGACCTGTCAGAGCAAGAACTGGCGCAGTTGCTATTTCGCTACGGCGAAGAAGAGCGGGCCCGCCAGATTGCCCGTGCCATCGTTCGAGCCAGGCCGGTGCACACAACGACTGAACTGGCGGCTATCCTGCAAAATCTGGGCCCAAGTAAACCAGGTTTCAAGGGCCGCCAGAAGAAGGCGTCAGGACGATTAATCCACCCCGCTACGCGCACGTTTCAGGCGTTGCGCATCGCGGTGAACCGTGAGCTTGATGCACTGGAGAGCGTTTTGCCACAGTCGGTTGACGCTCTGGCTCCAGGTGGCCGGTTGGCCGTCATTGCGTTTCATTCGCTGGAAGATCGCATTGTAAAGCAATTCTTCCGGCGTGAAAGTCGGGATTGTCTTTGCCCACCACGGCAGCCGGTTTGCACCTGTGGGCATAAGGCGACCCTAATCGAGGTCACCCGGCGTCCGGTGATGCCTGACCCGGACGAAATAGCGCAAAACCCGCGTTCACGCAGCGCAAGGTTGCGAGTGGCGGAGCGCGTTTCAGATCAAACACAATTTCCGGCTGGTACATAACCAGGCCGGTTATTTGGCACAGTTGTTGCATAGTAATCGAAGGCAGGATATACACTTCTTAGTGAGATAGACCGATCTATGAATCACCTGGAAACCTTTGCGCAGACCTATGCCCAGGCGCCCTGGCGGAAACAACTCCAGCTAATTGGCCTGTTCTCGCTGGTCCTGGTATCAATTGCACTTGTGGCTGGGATTTATCTGAATGTCAGCGCCAAGGCTTCTGCTGTCGGGCGCGACATCCAGGCGATGCAACGTGAAACCGAGATCCTGGATCGGGATATCGAAGATCTACAATCCCAGCTTGCCATTGTGTTGTCCTATGATGATATGGAAGCCAGGGCGCATAAATTGGGCTTTGAGCCGGTGCCTGCGGAGCAGACGGTCTACCTGAATATCCCGGGCTATACCGCTCGTCCGCCGGTGACTTTGGCGCCTAATATCCAGCGTACCCTGCCCAGCGCGCCTGTTTTGCCCGCCCAATATACCGAATCGCTTTTCGATTGGGCCCGACGGAATATGGGCAGCATCTCCTTCTCTTTATCCGAGGTCAGGCAATGAGCCAGAAAGAAACCACCTGGCGTTACTCGTTCGTGGGTGCTCTGTTTGCCATCTTACCGCTGTTAATCGTGCTGCAAGTATTTCGCATCCAGGTCGACCCGCGGCAATCCGAAAAGATCATGATCGAAAGCCAGGGCTGGTCGAGCTTTAAGAAGACCATTCAGCCGGCTCGAGGCTTGCTCTATGATCGCTGGGGTAACCTTTTAGCAGGAAATCGCACCGTCTACGAAGTAGGCGTCGAACTGCAATTTGTCGAAAATCCCCAGACGATCGCGCAAACGGTTGCTACCATTTTGGATGTCGATTACGCCGATGCGTACACCAGGGCCAGCCTCGAGCCATCGGATACGGCCGTGTATGCCGTTCTGGCAGACAATGTTCTCCAGGCTGACATCGATAAACTTTCTGTTCTCATTGAGCAGATGAGTGATGCATACTCCGGCGGAAAAGGCGATAACCTGCCCAGCTTGCGCGGCCTGGTATATACCCCGCACCTGGGCCGGATCTATCCGGAGAAGACACTGGCATCGAACATCCTCGGATTTGTCAGCCGAGAAAACCGTGGTTATTTTGGGGTTGAAGAGCGCTTCAACGAATTGCTGGCTGGTAAAACTAAGACAGTGCTGGTGCCGCTGGATCCGAACCGGGTTCAGGAAATCCCCGAGGTCCCTGCTGGGGCCAGCCTGGTTCTAACGATCGATCGTGAAATCCAGCGTGAAATGGAGGCGCTGGTGGATTCGGCGGTCGCAGAAAGTGGCTCTGCCTCCGGGACGATCGTGGTCATGCGGCCACAGACCGGCGAAGTATTAGCCTTGGCCACTATGCCTCGCATGGATTTGAATGAATTCTGGCGTTACGGAGATATCTATCCCAAGGATACGCCCTTCAACCGGGCTGTAAGCCAGGCTTATGAGCCAGGCTCGGTGTATAAAATCCTGACCATGGCTTCAGCGCTGGACGCCGGGGCGGTCACTCCTGAGACCGTTTTTGTCGATACCGGCCAAATCGAGATCGGCGGCACCCTGATCTACAACTGGAATATGGGCGCCTGGGGGCCGCAAGACATGACCGGCTGCTTGCAACACTCCTTGAATGTTTGTCTGGCCTGGGTGGCAACCCAGCTTGGTCCTAATGATTTTTATCGCTACATGCAAGCCTTTGGAATTGGCCACCTGACCGGGGTGGATCTGGCGGGCGAGGCGACAGGACGCCTGAAGGCGCCGGGTGATAATGACTGGTATGCTGCTGACCTGGGCACCAATGCGTTTGGACAGGGCGTAGCCGCCACGCCGATCCAGATGGCGACGGCAGCCTCTGCCATTGCAAACGGGGGGGTGATGATGGCGCCGCAGATTGTGCGCTCGGTGATCAACTCAGGTTACCAGCACAATATTGACCAGCGGGTGATCGGGATGCCGATTAAACCGGAAACCGCTAACACATTGAGCGAGATACTGGCGGTCTCGCTCGAAACCGAATCTTCCGATGCACTCATAGAAGGCTATCGGGTCTCTGGGAAGACAGGCACTGCTGAGATCCCCACCCCCTTTGGCTACACCAGCAATGCCACCAATGCCTCCTTTGTCGGCTGGGGGCCAACAGATGACCCTCAATTCCTGGTATACGTGTGGCTGGAAAAACCTCAATCCTCTGTCTGGGGCTCCATTGTCGCTGCCCCGGTCTTTCGCCGGGTGGTGGAAAAACTGGTGGTCTTATTGAACATCCCACCGGATGCTGTACGACACCGTCTGACATCGTCAAAAGGACCGCAGCAATAGCGGATTACCACTCCTATACAGGTGCTTTTCGAGAAGCTGACTGCGGTTGTCGTTTATGCTAACTTTAGCGGATATCATTGAAGCACTGAGCGGCGTTCGTCCGGAATGGGCACGGCTGGCGATCACCGAAGGAGTGATCGATTCCCGCCAGGCGAACCCGGGCTGCCTGTTCATTGCTCTGCCAGGGGAGCATACCGATGGGCACGACTATGTTGCTCAGGCTTTTGAGCTTGGCGCCAGCGTTGCCCTGGTACATAAAGAATTGCCTGGCCGGTTTATGGTCCTGGATTTACGCAAGGATCAAACCATTCCAGAGCAGGTGGCGAAGGAGGCGCACTTTTGTATCCGCGTGGACGATACCCTGACTGCGTTGCAGCGGGTGGCTTCTTTCTGGCGGCGCAGCTTGAGTGTCAGCTCGCCCGACCTGCGCGTAATTGGTATCACCGGCAGCGTCGGAAAATCGACCACGAAGGAGCTGGTTTCCGAAGTCCTGGGTCAACGCTATCGAACCTTAAAAAATCCTGGCAATCTGAACAATGAAATTGGATTGCCGTTGACCTTGCTCTCTCTGGGAGAAGGTCATGAGCGAGCCGTCCTCGAAATGGGGTTCTATCAGCCGGGTGAGATCGCTCTCTTGTGCGATCTCGCGCTACCACAAGTGGGTGTGGTCACCAACGTGGGCACAGTGCATGCCGAGCGCGCGGGTTCTCAGGCCGAAATTGCACGGGGCAAAGCAGAGCTGGTAGAAGCCTTGCCGCCAGCCCCAGAAGGAGTGGCAATCCTTAATTTTGACGACCCGCTGGTGCGAGAAATGGCTTCCAAGACCCGGGCCCGGGTATTCTTCTACGGTATGGATCCGGATGCGGATTTATGGGCCGATCAGGTTGAAGGTCTGGGACTGGATGGCATCCGTTTTCGTCTTCACCACCGACACGAAGTTCTACACCTGCGAATCCCGATGATTGGGCGGCACTCGGTTCATGCCGCTTTGCGAGCCGCCGCCGTCGGCCTGGTGGAGGGGCTCACCTGGCAGGAGATCGTGACCGGTTTGCGTTCCCAGAATGCGCAGTTACGCCTGGTTGCGGTGAAGTCCGAGACTGGTGCGCTGATCCTGGATGATACCTACAATGCTTCACCGGAATCTACGATTGCCGCGCTGAACTTGCTTGGTGAAATCGAAGGGCGGCGGGTGGCGGTATTGGGTGACATGCTGGAATTGGGTAAGTACGAGCAGCGCGCTCATGAAATGGTCGGCGCCCGCGCCGCTGAACTGGTGGATGAATTAATCACCGTGGGCGAGCGCGCTCGTATCATTGCCTCCTCAGCGCGCCGGAGAGGCCTCTCGCCATCCGTAATTACTGAGCTGGTCGACAGCCAACAGGCGATTGAATTTCTTCATGATCGCCTGGACCAAAAGGATGTCGTTCTGGTCAAAGGATCGCGCGGCATGCGCATGGATCAGATCGTCGCTGCCCTGGAGTCGCGCCCATGATGCAATCGTCTATGGCGGTCGCTCTGGCTGGTTTCAGCTTTATGCTCACGGTGATCTGGGGGCCACCGCTGATCCGGGTCTTGCGCTATTTGAAGATTGGCAAATCCATCCGCGTGGAAGGCCCGGAGCGTCATTTTACCAAGCTGGGTACACCCACCATGGGTGGGGTGATGTTTATCCTGCCTGTAATCTTGATCACTGTACTAATGAATGGCGGTTCGCTGCTCGGGATTACATTATTAGGGCGTTCTGTGATTGTGCCCTTGATCACCATGGTCTTGTTTGCCGGGCTGGGTGCAGTAGATGACTGGCTGGGTCTGCGTGCGGAGCGACGGGCGAAAGGCCTGAGCGCCCGCACAAAGATGTTATTTCAGATTATTTTTTCGGTGATGATTGCCCTGGCGCTGGATTTTATCCTGGATGCTCCAGAATTGTTCCTGCCTGGGATTCCCCTGGAATTGACATTGGGGATCTGGTACGTGCCTATCGCCGCTTTTGTGATTGTTTCTATGTCGAACGCCATTAACCTCACGGATGGCCTGGACGGTCTGGCCGGGCTGATTTCGGCGACTGCTTTTGCCACTTATGGAGGCATTGCGTTGCTTCAAGGCCAGATCTTCCTGGGACGGTTTTGTTTTACCCTGGTAGGCGCGATCTTCGGCTTCTTGTGGTTTAACGTCCACCCGGCGCAGTTGTTCATGGGTGATACGGGTGCACTTTCGCTAGGCGCAACCCTGGCGGTGGCCGCCTTGATGACCGGGCAATGGATCCTCATCCCGCTCATTGCGGTAATCCCGGTGAGCGTAGTCTTGAGCGTTGTCTTACAGGTTGGCTATTTCAAGCTGACCGGCGGCAAACGCTTGTTCAAAATGGCGCCACTCCAACATCACTTTGAGTTGCTCGGTTGGAGCGAGACCCAGGTTGTCCAGCGCTTCTGGCTGATCACGTTGTTGTTTGCCATGGTCGGTGTGGCATTGGCGCTGGTGTAAATTGGTTTATCAAGGCTTGATTGAGGCTCGGATGATACGCACATGGAAGGGCAAAAACGTGGTTATTGTCGGCGCAGCTCGCCAGGGGCTGGCGTTGGCTGGCTACTTGCTTGCCCAAGGCGCCCACGTGACTCTCACCGATAAACGCCCTTTGTCAGAGCTTGGCCAGGCACAGCAATCCCTGGCTCTCCTGTCCCCGTGGGCTGCTTCGGTCAGGTGGGTGTGCGGCGATCACCCGCTAAGCTTACTGGACGGTGCAGATTTACTCTGCCTTTCGGGAGGTGTCACACCGATGCTGCCTTTGGCGGTCGATGCACAGCAGCGCGGTATACCTCTTTCGAATGACTCGCAGATTTTTATGGAAATCGTCCCGTGCAAAGTCATCGGCATCACTGGCTCAGCCGGCAAGACGACCACCACCACCCTGGTCGGCCGGATCGTCCAGGCGGCAATCGAACAGCCCGAGGGCCAAACGGTCGCCTACCGCAAGGCCTGGGTCGGGGGGAACATCGGCACTCCATTGATCTCTGTCGTAGACGAAATCCAGGCCGATGACCTTTGTGTGATGGAGCTCTCCAGCTTCCAGCTGGAGTTGATGACCCGCTCGCCCCAGGTAGCAGTGATCTTGAATATCACCCCCAACCACCTGGATCGTCACGGCACAATGCAGGCTTATTCGGCCGCCAAGGCCCGTATCCTGCAGTTCCAATCGCCGGATGACGGCGCGGTGCTCGGTCGGGATGATCCGGAGGCGTGGTCCTTGGTGCAAATGGCACGCGGGACGTTATCATCTTTTGGTTTTTCCGATCTGGCAGACACTCAGCTAGGCGTTTATCAACAGGGAGATGCCCTATATTTACGACGCTACAAGAACGCCCAGGCGACTCTGGTCATCCATGCTCAAGAAGTTGCCCTGCGCGGCGCCCATAACCTGCTCAATGTCATGGCTGCATGCGCCACCGCTGCCCTGGCGGGTCTGCCCGTAGAAGCCATGCGCCTCGGCATCATTGGATTTGCTGGTGTGCCGCACCGCCTGGAGTTCGTTCGATCCTGGGGTGGTGCCGACTGGTACAACGACTCTATTGCTACCGCTCCGGAGCGCTCGATGGCTGCTCTCCGCTCGTTTGAAGAGCC
>Ga0154774_1154_pt6 | contig 13641 bp, 11 predicted proteins | sample Rifle2008BG16ft_FD_105782 | JGI IMG/M metagenome (GOLD analysis project Ga0154774, IMG submission 105782) | Chloroflexi bacterium RBG_16_57_11
ACCTGCGGGACGAGCAGCCCCACACTGTCGCCCATGCGGGCGGCAGCCGATGAGGCCGACCCGAAAATGCGGATCATACCCAGCATCCCGGTAATCGTCAGTACGCCGCCAAAGATTATCCCGCCCTGGCGGGTGTCCTTGAGCAGCGAGTTGACGAAAATGCCGGTGGAGGAAGCTACCAGGATGATCCCACCGGCGAGCATGGCCACAGCCTGGGGCGCGCCCCAGTCGATGCCGAAGATCAGGTGAGAAGCCACCAGCAGCGTCACCACCTGTACCGATACGGTCAGGAATACCGCCAGGAACTTTCCGGTCAAAATGGCCTGGCGCGAGGTGGGCGTGGTGAACAGGCGCGGCAGGGTGCGCTGTTCGTCTTCCTCTAGGATGCTCTCGGCCGTGGAGACCCCGGTGTAGATTGCATAGAATACCATCATCCCGCCCATGATCGGCGCCACGATCGCCAGGACCGGATTGGTCTCCTCAACCTCCCCGCTGGGGGCATGGATTTCCAGGAACTCGTCGGCTGCGTTGCTGGTCTGCGTGCGTGATGTCGCCAGGTATGCATCGATCACCTGGCCGACCAGGGCAACTTGATCGGCATCGGTCTGGTCCAGGACCTGGTCCACTGCAATCTTGACACCGGAGATGCTGTCCATGAAACGGTTCAGGATGGCGCGCACGATCCCTGGCCCGATGGTCAGTGTCGGATCCTGATAGAATTCCACCGTCGCCTGGCTGTTGATATCGGCAAACTGTTTTGAGAAACCGGACGGGATGATCACCGCCACCTGTGCCTGCTGGCTGTCCACCACTTGGCGGGCGGCGGTCGCATCCGGCGCGAGCGAGACCTCCAGCAAATCAGCGAGATCTTTGCTTTGCAGCACCGCCACCACAAGCTCGCTCAGGGTGTCCGCCTTGATCCCCTCTGGCAGAGCTCCCGACCCGGTCTGGAGGCGCGGGGCCTCCAGATCCTCATTAGCCACCACCACCCGGATGCGCGCCAGCTCAAAGCTACCGCTGCGGGCGGCCTGGCCGAACATCAGGTAAAACATTCCAGTCACCATCAACGGTAAGCCGAACATAAAAACCAGGCCGATAGTGCTGCGCAGAGCGTGACGAATATCCTTCAATGCGATGGCAAGGATTTTTATGATCCGCTCTGCCGCTCCCTAGTCTCTCAGCGCCCGGCCGGTCAGGTGCAGGAACACCGCTTCAAGGTCGGGCTGCTGGATTTCAACGGAGGTGATCTGCGCAGCCTGGTCACCGGCCGCCTCAAACAGGCGCGGCAAAACCTGATGTCCATTGAGCGCCAGAATTGTGAACACGCCATCCTTAGATGAAACCTGCTTAACTCCCGGCACCATACCCCAGATTTGATCCAGGCTTTCCCTGGGATTATGGATCGCCAGGCGGATGCGGTCGGCTTCACCGACGATCTTGACCAGCTCGGCATGCGTGCCCAAAGATATCAACTTGCCATGATCCATGATGGCGATATGATCAGAAAGCTCCTGAGCTTCCTCCATATAATGGGTGGTGTAGAGCACCGTCATGCCTTGCTCTTTGAGGGCGACTACGCTATCCAGGATGTTACGCCGTGATTGTGGGTCGATCCCCACGGTGGGCTCGTCCATAAAAATAACCGCCGGGCGGTGAAGCAGCGCCGCGGCGATATTGACCCGGCGCTTCATGCCGCCGGAGAATTTCGACAACTGTCCGCTGGCGCGCTCGGTAAGGCCGATGATTTCTAATGCCTCATCCACACGCGTTTTGAGTACCCCTCCCCGAAGACCGTACATCTTACCCCAAAAGAGCAAGTTTTCGCGCGCCGACAGGTCTTCATACAGTGCGATTTCCTGCGGAACCACGCCCAAAACCGCACGCACCGCTGTGGCTTCCTTGCGGATCGAATGGCCCATGACAAACGCGTCGCCCTGGTCGGGGCGCAGCAGCGTGGCAAGCATAGAGATGGTAGTGGTTTTGCCGGCGCCGTTCGGTCCAAGCAAGCTGAAGATTTCGCCTTGTTGGACTTCGAAGCTGACACCCTGTACAGCGTTATTGTCGCCGAAGGCTTTATGCAGGTCATTAACCTGAATGGCAGATTGAGTCATAGGGCCGCGCCTGTTTTTTTGTGTTTAATCCGTATCATAACCGGATACCATGCGCGAGGGAAGAGGCAGATGATTTTTGGGAATAATACTGTTCGTTTATAGGATCATGATTATTCATAATAGGCTGATCGATAGGTCTGGAATTCGCAAGAATCGGGTGGCGATTGACGAAATTTTTCTGTACAATTGCCCTTAACTTTTTATGGAGAAAATGATGATGGCCTCGGATACGATCGCTTACCAGGATTTGTCTACGGATTACCAGCGGGTGGAGCAGGCGATGGTGTACCTTCATGCCCATTATCCCGAACAGCCGTCCTTGGCTGAGGTGGCTGCCAGTGTTGGTCTGAGCGAGTATCACTTCCAACGCCTCTTCACCCATTGGGTGGGGATCAGTCCGAAACGCTTCCTGCAATTTTTGACCAAGGAGCATGCGCGTGAGTTGCTGGATCATTCTGCCTCCGTCCTGGAGGCTGCTTATCAAAGCGGGCTTTCTGGACCGGGTCGCCTGCACGACCTGTTTGTAAATTGCGATGCGGTCACGCCAGGCGAGTATAAGATGCACGGGTCGGGGCTGGAGATCTCTTACGGCTTTCATCCCAGTCCCTTTGGTGAATGCATGGTAGCGCTGACGGAGCGCGGTATCTGTGGATTGGCTTTTGTCCAGAAAGGTGACCGCCAGGAGATTATACAGGATTTACGCCGCCGCTGGTTGAATGCGGAATTGATCGAGGACCGTGCTCGGACAGCGCAGGTTGTCGAACGCATTTTCCCGTTGGCTTTTGGACATCAGATCGCCCCACTGCATTTGTATCTCAATGGGACAAATTTCCAGATTAAAGTTTGGGAGGCGTTGCTTCGGGTCCCGTCGGGAGCATTGACCACTTACCAGGAGATAGCTCGTAGATTGGGTATGCCTGGCGCGGCGCGCGCCGTAGGACAGGCGGTGAGCGCGAACCCGATCGCATTCATCATTCCATGCCACCGGGTGATCACCAAGATGGGCGTTCTGGGCGGCTACCGCTGGGGCGCCTCCCGCAAGATGGCAATGGTTGGCTGGGAGCTGGCGAGAGCGGAGTAGTAGGACTGGCTAACGCTGGCCGGAATGAAATAACCCCAGCCGGCCATCTCGCCAGATGGTCTGTAGCGCCAGGACGATTGATGGATCAAATTGGATCCCGGCCAGGCTGATAATATTTTCCAGGGCGTCGTCAAGAGATCTGGCGGAAGCAAAGCTATGGTCGGTCGTCATGGCATCCAGGCAATCGGCCACGCACAATATTCTGGCGCCATCCGGGATTTCCTCGCCACTCAAGCCGTCAGGGTAACCCTGGCCATCCCACCGTTCGTGATGGTGGCGGACGAATGGCACACAGTCTAAAAGAAATGGTACATCCTTAATCATCTCTGCACTGGTTATGGGATGCTTCCGAACCAGCTCCCACTCTTCAGGGCTAAACGGACCGGTTTTGAACAGAATATTCCCTGGGATATGAATTTTCCCGATATCGTGCAAGATGGCTGCAAAACGTAGCGTGCTCAATCGTCTGCCGGCCCAGCCCATATGCTCAGCGATTAACATCGAAAAAATGGTGATATTTTCGATGTGATGGCTGATCTGGTGTGTGCGGGTTTCGATGGCATTTGCCATGGCAATCAAGCTATCCAGGTAGGCTTGCTGGACGCGCGCCATCTGGGCTTGCTGGAAGCGACCCAGGCGGGAGCGGACGGTGTTCACAAGCTCATCGCGGCTGACCGGCTTAACCAGGTAATCGTCAACGCCGAGGTGCCGACTAACGGTGAAATCGGCTGGCTCAGAGCGCGCAGACAGGATGATAAACGGGATGCCAATCCATTCTTTGCGCGCCCGTACCGCGCTGTAAAAATCGATCCCGTCCATCACAGGCATGGTTATATCCGAGACGATCAGCTCGGGAACCTTGTTATGCATTTGATCCAGGGCTTCACGCCCGTTGCGAGCCGTGATCACGCTGAAGCCCTCATTTACTAAAATCTCTCGCAGGCCTTCACGCAGTAAATCCATATCTTCGACGATTAAGATCAGCTCATTTGCCATAGATGGTTACTATTTTACCCTGGTTCTTTCTTGCGATCGGCAAGGCTGCCGGCTGGTTGCCACAGGAGGCCCGATGCTTATTAACCCATTTGTGTATATTTGTCAGATGATCGAGGAGGCGGCAGGCAACCCGGCGATAGGTTGGGCTGCAAAGACGGCGCGCACGATCGCCTGGGCAAAGGCTTCGGCGGCATATGCCCCAATGATGTTTACATCGGCCTTTTTATTCCCGGTGGACAGGGCAAAGATGGTGTCGCCATCCACCATCGTATGGGCCGGACGAACAGCGCGCGCCAGGCCGTCGTGAGCCATCTGGGCAACCTTGTTTGCCTGCTCTTTATTTAGCCTGGCATTGGTTGCCACAACGCCGATGACGGTGTTACCGCGCCTCCCGAAATTTAACTGTTGACTGTCCAGTATGCTTTTCATCACTTGCAGGGTGTCGGCAAAATATTCTCCCGCCTCTGCGCTCTGCCCACCGGTCTGCGGCGTACGCGCTCCGGCGACGATCTGTCCGTTCCGAGGATCGATGATGTCGCCAAAAGCGTTTACCGCAGCGATTGCGCCGACTACGATGCTATTCCCAATGGCCAGGCTTGCGCAGCCGATACCAGATTTCATCGCCTGGCTGATCCCCAGAATTTTACCCACGGTTGCGCCCATCCCGGCGCCGGCATTCCCTTCCGCAGGCGGATGTCGAGAGGCGTTCAGGCAAGCCTGGTAGCCCATCGCGGCATCCGGTCGCCGGTTGGCGCTACCGAGCCCAAGGTCAAACAGGATGGCTGCGGGGACGATCGGTACGCGCGCCACACGCACGTCAAACCCCACGCCGCGCTCTTCAAGATAGCGCACTACACCGCTGGCCGAATCCAGGCCGAAAGCCGAGCCGCCAGCCAGGACGATGGCATGCACCTGCTGCACCAGGTGCATCGGGTAGAGGGCATCTGTCTGGCGTGTCCCGGGCGCGCCGCCACGCTGGTCGACTCCACCGAAAGCCCCTTTTTCACATAGGATCACAGTACAGCCTGTGAGCGCTTCCTCATCATGTGCGTGTCCGACACGGATGCCGGGCACGTCGGTGATGCTGTTATGTAGCTTCATATTACCCTTCACTTACGTAAGCGATGACGAATTTATAGGATATTTCATCCCATTTTATGTCTTGCTTGTCCATTATTGCCCAAACCATCGTTATTGAAGATGAATCTGGATAGAATTTCAACCGCTTCCGGCAGGCGTTCCATGACCACCCGTCCGAGATTGTCCTTGGTGCCATGGAAGCCGCGGTCCTTCTGCTGGCGGTCGTAGGTCCCCAGGGTTGTGGCCGGGATTCCGGAGCGTAAAAACGAACCACCATCGCAGTTCACCGGGCCGACCAGGCGGGGTTTGATCCCGGTGACCTCCTGCACAGCTTGGGAGATGGCCTGGTTCATCTCGCTCGAACAGGGCCATAGCTTAAGTGAATATCCATCCTGCTCCCACAGCACGTATTCGCCATCCTGAGCCATCACTTCCAGGTTCAGCGCCCGGGCAGGCAATGCCCAATCCCGGCCCCTCACGTATGCCTGGGAGCCCTGCATATTTACCTCTTCACCGGCGAACAGCGCCAGGGTCAAGCCCGTGTGCGTTAGCGTCAGTGCTCCAGTCCGGACACACTGCGCCAGACCCAGCAAGATCGCGCAGGCGGCCCCGTTGTCCACCGCCCCCTGGCTGGGTTGGCGGAACCGCCCCAGTGTCAGGTTGAGCCCTAATCCCCAGGCCAGGATCAGGAGGGGTAGGCTGAGGAGCACACCCAGGCCGTACGTCCAGGCTGCGGCAGGTGAGTCATTGGCGAACAGGTAGTGGTCCAAAGGACCCAATATACCCAGCGCGAGGGTGAGCGCGATGCCAAAAGGCAGGCTTCGAATGAAGAACATGCGCTGTCGATGGTCGAGCAGCTCGGTCTTGGTGTCATAATGTGCTGAGCAAATGATCTCCTGCTGCAATGTTTGAGGATGGAATTCGATGAGCAGGTTCTGGCCGCGTTTGGCGCCGATCCAGGTGACCACTGGAATGTTGAAGGCCACATCCAGCAGCCCACCAGCCAGTCCCAGTACAGAGATCACCAGCGCAAGCCAGCCAATGCGCTGCCAGATGAGCACCGCCAGCAGTGTGCGGGAGATGATGATCCATAAACCGATGCCCAGCCAGAATTTCGGGAACAACCGGAATTCGTGTAGCTTATAAGGTATATCGTGCTGCTCCAGCCACTTTTGCAGCGATTGGAGCGTTTGGTGTTCCGCCTGGCTGCCGGAGGGTCGCGGCCTGGACAGGATCTGCATCAGCCCTGCATAATCAGCATTGTCCAAGCTGCCGTTCCTCAAAAGCGAACAGGGCCGGAAGCCCGCCAGTGTGCAGGAAAATCAGCGGCTCTCCACGGCCAAGCTTGTTATTCCGGGAGAGGTCCAATAAACCCGCGAAGGCTTTGGATGTGTATACCGGGTCTAGCAAGATCCCTTCCAGGCTTGCCAGACAGCCCAGCGCACCCAGCCCTTCCGGTGAAGGCTGTCCATACCCCTGACCGACATAACGTTTTTCCACCAGGGGCACTTGTTCCGGAGAAAACGTGTGCGTCTCACCCAGGAAGGTGCAAATATCTCCTGCCAGCCCGGCAATGGAAGCTGGAAAGCCTTTCCACAGCTTGCCGACATCGATGCCAACCAGGCGCAGCGGCGATTCGATCAATGCCAGCCCGGCCATTAACCCGGCCAGCGTCCCGCCGGAGCCGGCTGCAAGCACCAGGTGAGCATCCTGGATTCCGATGGAGCGCGCCTGTTCGTCAATTTCCAGCGCAGCCCGCACGTATCCGAGACAACCACGAACGTTATGCCCGCCCACGGGAATAAAATAATGCGGACCGAGACGCAGCCAGGCCAGCCAATGTACCAGACGGATACTCGCTTCCAGGCTCATGCCGCCTCCACCGCCCAGCGGGAAGAAATGCATCCTGGCTCCCAACGCCCGGTTGAGAATCAGGTTGCCGCACAGACGGGTAGGACAACGCTCGAAATAAAACAAGTGGGTTTGAATACCAAGGCGGTTGGCTGCTGCTGCGGTGAGGCGGGCGTGGTTGGATTGTAAACCGCCGAAGGTGGCGATCTTACGCTCGCCACGTTGTTGAGCATCGGCCAGCAGATATTCCAGCTTGCGCGTCTTGTTTCCACCCAGGCCGGGGCCAATCTGGTCATCGCGCTTGATCCATACCTGGCGGCCAAGCTCGGCGCTCAGGCGCGGTAGGAGCTCTAATGGGGTAGGATATTCTGAAAGTGGAAGCCGTGGCAGGGCATCCAGCTTTTCGTTGAGCAGCCGACGGTCCATTTGACTGGGCTCAATCGACACTGGCGGCCAGTTGCTTTGCCAGCCGCTTGCCTAGGCCAATGATCGTCAACACGGTTGGCCGAGCCAGCGCTTCGGGAAAGGTGCTGGCATCGCATACATACAAACCAGGGATTTCGGTTTGCAGGTCGGTGTTCAGCATCTCCCCGATGCGCACCGTGCCGGAGGGATGTGTGCCGCGCAGTGGGGTCATGAATATCGTGTCCGGGTCGGCGCCCGCTTTGCGCAGGATTGCCCGGCAGGTTTCCTCGGCCTGTTTTTGCCGCATCTTGTCGTCCTCGGTCAGCGGCTTGCTGATCCGCCCGCCGGGGAAGACGCCGCCGGAGATGGCATCTTTGAGCTTGATCATCACACCCAGGATGTTGTTCCAGCGCGGCCAATACAGAGGGTAGCGCGGTCCCTTTAGAGCGGTGATAATCGGATAAAGTAACCAGGGATCAATCAAGGTGGAGAGCATATAACCCAATTCCTGGTTTTCCCACGACCAGGTCATGGGTGGCTCGTTGCCAATGCCTCGCTCCTTGACGAAGCCGTAGACCATTACCGTTACATCCATCGTCATCCCTCGCCCGGCATGCTCAAGACCGGAGCGGTGCAGGATGCGCGGTGTGCCGATGCCACCGGCAGCCAGAACCACGTTCTTGGCGTGAGCAGTGAAGGGCTTACCCTCCAGATAACCCTCCACGCCGATGGCGCGTCCACCCTCGACCAGCACACGATCTACCCGTGCACGGGTGCGCAGGTCCGCACCAGCCTCCACGGCATCGTCCACCCATTCCGCAGCGCTCCACTTGGCATGGCAGCGACAGCCGAGCATGCACTTTGCCCCGCAATCGAACTTTTTTGAACGAGCCGGTTTCATGAATTTGAGCTGTGGCTGCCAGTCGTAGCCCAGGCCGTTGGCTGCTTCGGCGATACGGGTAGAGGCGGCGCCGCGCAGCTCGGGCGGTAAGGGAGCGATTTCTAGCTCTTCGATCGTTTCCGACACTTCAAGGTCGATATCCACGCCATATCGTTGCTTCAGCCAGTCTGGCGGCGGCGCGGCGCAGCCGCAGTACATGCTGGTTGCGCCGCCCACCATGAGCGGGCGGACGATGTTCAGGCCTTCCTGGGTGAAAAGCAGGCTCATGCGATCAGCGTAGATCAGAGCGCCCAGGTAGGTGCCGTAATAGCTGCTTGCACGATGGTCGATCCCACGCTCCAGGAGCAGCACCTTCTGGCCTGCTCGTGCCATTTCACGCGCAACCGTTGCACCGCCAGGTCCAGAGCCGACGATAATGGTATCTGCAGACAGGGTATCAGCTGGGGTCATGATGCCTCCATACAGCTTGTTTGATCTGACCATCGCTAGCGTTTTCGGACTTGATTGTGCGGGAAGGCAACCAGTCCAAAGATTATTATACCTTTCGTTGTGTGGTCTTGTGACCGGGATTGAGCCCAGTCTTGTGAGGCTGCCTATCAAGGACGCATCCAGCCGTCAAGGGGCTGGATTGTACTAAGTGGATTGTGCTATACTTGCGACATGCCGCGCATCACCTCCCGCTACCTGGTCGGCGCTACACTGTTGCTGATGACAGTGTCCATCGTCAACGTGGCGGACAAGGAGTTGTTAGCTCCGGTGGTCGATGCGGTCAAGGCTGACCTGGGGTTGAGCGACACGCAAATCGGCGCGACACGCTCTGCAGTGTTCATCGCTGCGCTGATTGGACAGCTTTTCTGGGGGCCGTTATCCGATCGGTGGGTGCGCAAGTATATTATCGCCATCGGTACCGTAATCTGGAGCGCGTTGACCTGGATGACGGCCTTTGTAGGCAGCTTCCCGCAATTACTGGTAGCGCGGGCCAGCATGAGTTTTGCCGAAGGCTGCTTCAACCCCTCCGCCTATGCGCTGCTTACCGACTCTGTTCCGCGGCGCCGGCATGGCTTGATCCTTGGTTTGATGGGAATAACATACCCGGTTGGCACGGCGGCAGCACTGGTGGTTGCCAGCGTGGTCGGCACCGCGAATTGGCGGCTGCCGTTTATCTATTATGGTTTGATCGGTCTGGGATTAGGCGTTTTGGTTTTGTTCTTCATTCGAGAGCCGGAACGCGGCGCCAGTGAAGATGCCGTGGAAGCGGTTGGTGGGCATTACACGGGGCGCTTCTCATTGAAGGAATTTCGTAAACTGCTAACCGTCCCCAGCTTATTGCTGGCTTTTGGATTGGATACCTGCCAGTCGATCATCAATTGGGGTTTTGCCTTCTGGGCTCCCACCTATCTAACTCGTTATTCGATCGCGGAGACTCCCGAGCAGGCAGCCTTGGCGCTTTTGCCAGCGATCCTGGGCTTCGTCGTCGGGGCGGTGTTGGGTGGCCTCCTGATCGATCGCATGCGCCATCGCACGCCGCTGGCGCCAGCCTGGGTAAGCCTGGTGGCGATGGCGGGTGGACTGGCATTGGCTGCGTTGGTATTTAGCCTGAACACCTTGGGCCCGTTGATGGCGGCGGCCTTTTGCCTGGGTGTGGTCACCTATATGGTTCAGCCGGCGGTCAACGTTGTGCTGTTCAGTGTTGTGCCGCCGGAGATGAAAGCGACCACAATCTCTGCCAGTAATGTGATCCTAAATCTGGCTGTGGCGGTGGTTTCCATTTCGGTGGGTGTGGTCAGCGACGCGGCCGGTTTACGCCTGGCCTTCGGCGGCTCGGTTCTGTTGACCTATGTTGCGGGAGTGTTCGTCTGCCTGGCTTTGCTGCGCAATCTGGGTCGAGACATGCAGCTACGTGACGCAATCGTCGAGACACGGGTCAGTGTATAAGATTTATTGGATGGGATATCCGTTGACAGCTTGCCTCTTTAGGGTATAATTCCACTCCGCATGGCCCCGTAGCTCAATTGGCAGAGCAAGCGACTCTTAATCGTTAGGTTGACCGTTCGATCCGGTCCGGGGTCACAATGTTCATCGCTACAAAACGACTTTCTTCAGGAAGTCGTTTTTTACATTTCCCCATGTGTATTGCGAATCGAAAGTGCCTTGACAAGTTCCCCATCCGGTAAGTCTGTTAGCTAGTAAAATATAGCGGGCAGCTATGATTCGGAATGCACGCATTTCTTTTTGGAGAGTAGGAACATGAGCGGAACAGTAGTGGCACTGATTAGTGGTGAAGCATTAGCAAATGGGCATGGTCCAACAATCTCGGATCAGAAGTTGAATGCCAAGGAATTGGCGGATGGGCTGTCTCCCATATTGACCCCTGAGATCAAATTGGCAGTGTTGCACGGCAACAAGCCACAGGTAGGTTTCGTCCTTTTCCGCTCTGAGGTTGCCAGCCATGCACTGCATGCCATTCCGCTGGATGTATGTGGGGCGGATACACAAGGGGCGACCGGTTATATGATTTCTCAGGCCCTGAGGAACACCTTGAGCCAGCATCATATCGACCGTCGGGTGGTGTGCGTCCTCACCCAAACGTTGGTCGAATCCGGGAATCTCGATCAAGCTCCGCTAAAAGCGATCGGGCCCTGGTTTGATCGTGATAAGGCTGACCAATATCGCCAGGCCCGAAAATGGAACATTGTAGAAGAGCCAGGCCGTGGATACCGGCGGGGTGTGCCATCTTTACCGCCGCTGGAAATATTCGAAATGGCTGAGATCAAATCCCTGGTTGAAGCTGGAAATATTGTGATAGCCGCCGGTGGTGGCGGTATTCCGGTTTCACGAAATCCCCTGGGATATTTAGAAGGCATTGAAGCAGTGATTGACACCGAACAGGTAGCCCGTATGGTAGCTCAAGAAGTCAAAGCGAACGTCCTGTTGATGATCGTTGATCGTGATGATAAATTCATTCGGTCCGGGTTGGTCATGGATCGGTTGAATCTGATATCCCTGAGCGAGCTGGATGACAACCTCCGAAAGGTAACCTTCCAATCCGGCACGGTGCAAGGCGCACTCCGCAGTGCATCGGAGTTTCTGCATAGCGGGGGCGAGCAAGTGATGATTACCAGTCTGGCAAATCTGACTAAAAACCTGGCAAACAAACGTGGTCTCAGGATTGGCTCAGCGCGGCCCTCAATACGCCAATTTGAGGCCTGAAAAAATTGTGTGGGGTGCAATCACATGATGAATCATGACCATCCGAGGCAAGAGCCGTTATCTTATGATGAGCTTCTACAACAGAACGAGACGCTGCTCCATGAGGTTGAAGAACTCCAGGTTCAAGAAAACCTCATTTGGAATTTGTTTGCAGAAACAAGCCGTAAGCTTCAGGTTTATTCCGCATCGATCAAGGCGGCAGTCTCGAGCCTGTTGAATTACGATATTTTCTGGGATAGCAAAAATCAACACGAGTTTCTCGAAACGATAGACAGTAGCGTCAACCAGGTGTCGGAAATGATTGTCCTGCTGACCCTGGCTTTCCGCACCCAGGCAAACAATCTGGTGTTAAGCCTGGACTCACACCTGCTTCAAGAGATTCTGTCTGTTTCTCACACCATGGCGGTCAAAAAGAATCCGGATATCAGACTGGAGGTCCATTTTCCCTCGGATGGTATGCCTGTTCAGGTCGATTATGAATATTTAACGAAAGCCCTTCTCTTGCTATATGACGTGCTGTTTGCTCAGGCGCCAACCAATTCGCTTCGCGTTGAAGCAAGTGAAACTTCGGGAGCCTGGTTTTTGGATTTCACGGGTCTTGAACCGCATATTGTCAAGATGATCGGGAACATGCATGGCTGTAAAGCTCAACCAGCAGCATATGAATTATTCTCTGCAGAGAATATTCTTAAGCTGGATGTCATTTGCGAAATCCTTCACTTACAACGAATCACTATTGAAATACTGGATGAGCCTGATCGGCTGCCAGTCTTGCGATTACGAATTCCTGAGGTCGCACCCATTTAGGGCACTCCCTGATACGGTTACGGTATATGACTGCGAAAAGAGTCTTGCTGATCGGGGATGAACCGAATTTCCTTCGCTCGATGCGCCGTAATCTGGTCGGGCGAGGCTACGATGTTTCGGTCGCTTTGGATGATCAGGAAGCTTACTTGATGGCAACTTCATTCAACCCCGATCTTTTCGTATTGAATCTGGATTTTACGACCATCGATCTTGATGGACTGGCCATCTGCACGAAGCTCCGGGAATTGAGCCTCTCCCCAATTATTGTTCTATCCGCGATTGGATCTGAAAAGACGAAAATTGATGCTTTGGACATGGGGGCTGATGATTACCTGGTGCTGCCCTTCGGAATGGAAGAGTTTCTGGCGCGGGTGCGCGCTTCTATCCGGCGCTGGGGTTTGATGAACACCGGGCGGATAGACCAGGATCGTCTGATTCTGAGCGGCGATCTGCTGATTGATACAGACGCACGGCAGGTACGTCTGAAAGGCGAACCGGTAAAGCTAACGCCGCGCGAGTATGATATCCTGGTGTATCTGGCACGGCGCGCCGGAAAGGTAATTTCTCATCGAGAATTGCTCAAGGCTGTGTGGGGGAATGTCTATGGAGAAGAGCGGGAGTACCTGCGGGTGTTTATTTCCCAATTGCGCCACAAGATTGAGGATGATCCGATGCGCTCGACCTATATATTAACAGAACCGGGCGTCGGATACCGGTTTGTTGCTGATCAATAGCAGCTCGAACACAGTGGTCTGGCAAATAGGGCTATCCCTGGAGATCGTCTCAGGGGTAGCCCTTGTTTATATCTTTATGGTTTCTTTATTACTTCTTGATACTTCTCTGATTCTGTTTATGCTATGCTAGATATGGATCGGCTTATGGCTATGTTGTCCAATTTTTCACACTCATACAACAGTCGCTTGGCAGGATCGGCCAGGATAGGCTCTACCAAGAAATCTACGCCCCTGCCAGCTGACCAGATCACGCCTTCTGAAAGGAGACTTTAAACAAAAATCTGGGAAATCATGAACAAGACGGACGAATTTCACCATGCAATAGCCAAAACCTACCATCTTATAGCCCTATCAAAGAGGAGATGAAAAAACAATGAAACACCTGTTCAAGCTGATTCTATTGCTAACCATTTTTGTCATGTTGGTGAGCGCCTGCGTTCCAGCTGAAACACCCGCCCCAGCACA
>Ga0154774_1053_pt5 | contig 13612 bp, 10 predicted proteins | sample Rifle2008BG16ft_FD_105782 | JGI IMG/M metagenome (GOLD analysis project Ga0154774, IMG submission 105782) | Chloroflexi bacterium RBG_16_57_11
CATACTGGATCCGGAAGATTGGGGACAGCTTCCATTACTCAACCCCAAACGGGGGTACCTTGGAGCGGAGCTGGAGACCTTGCGACTACTTGTCCAGGAGCTCGGGCCGGAAATTCCGATCATTTACACGATCTTCAACCCTCTCTCGCAGGCCAAGAACCTGGTCGGCGGTGCGGAGCTGCTGGTCCAGCTGCGCCGCTACCCGGAAGCGCTGCATGTTGGCCTGAAGATCATCGCCGAAAGCACCTTGCGCTTTATCCAGGTGCTTCATGAGACCGGGATCGATGGAATATTCTATGCAATCCAACACGCGCAGTATGGGTTGCTCACGGAACAAGAGTATCAGCAGTTTGGAAAAACCTACGACTTACAAGTCCTGGAGGCTGCTGAGGCCTTCAAGTTGAAAATGCTGCACCTGCATGGCAAAGATGTCATGTTCGACCTGGCAGCCGATTATCCTGTCAACATCATCAACTGGCATGACCGCGAAACCGATCCGTCGTTAAGCCTGGGGTTGACGCGCTTCTCCGGGGTTGTTTGCGGGGGTGTTTCGCAGGATACGCTGGTGTACAGCACGCCTGACCAGGTGCGCAGCCAGGCGTTGGAGGCAATCCAGGCGACAGGCGGCCTGCGGGTCATCCTGGGCACCGGATGTGTGACCCCGATTATTGCGCCTCTTGGGAATATTCTGGCCTTGCGGCAGGCCGTTTAGTAATTTTCAGCTGGCAGACGATGGATACGGTATGAGCGGTCTGCGGGTGATATCAGGTAAGGCACGCGGGCGCAGACTGCGCTCGGTCCCTGGCGACCTCACCCGCCCGATCACCGATCGCGCCAAAGAGTCACTATTCAACATCCTGGGGTCGGACATCGATGGAGCTGTCGTCCTCGATCTGTTCGCCGGGACGGGCAGCGTTGGGATTGAAGCCCTGAGCCGTGGGGCTGCGCGAGCGCGCTTTATCGATCAACAGCGCCAGGCGATTGAGACCATCCACTTCAACTTGTCCGCTACCGGTCTGGAGGCGAGCGCGGAAGTCCTGCGCCAGGATGCCTTTGCAGCCCTGAAACGAGATGTGGATTGCCGCTTCGATTATGTATTTATTGCCCCGCCGCAATATAAAGAGCTGTGGAAGCGCGCCTTGTTGGCGGTCGACTGCCGGGTAGATTGGTTATCCGAGGATGCCTGGGTGATCGTTCAAATCCACCCGGTGGAATACCAGGCTTTCGAGCTTCAAAACCTGAAAGAGTTTGACCAGCGCCGTTATGGCAGTGTGTTGTTTGTGTTTTATGATCGGCGCTCATAATTGGACTGGAGCCAGAAATCGATGAGAACAAGTGATTATGTCGAGCTTGAAGAACGATACGGAGCACACAATTATTATCCACTCGATGTGGTCATCGCGCGCGGGGAAGGTGTTTGGGTTTACGATGTGGACGGCATTCGCTACCTGGATTGCCTGAGCGCATACTCGGCGCTCAACCAGGGGCACGTTCACCCACGCATCCTCAATGCGTTAATAGACCAGGCCCAAAAAGTCACCCTGACTTCGCGGGCCTTTCGCAACGACCAGCTCCCTTTGCTGTACCAGGAGCTGGCGGAGATGACCGGATTTGAGATGGCGTTGCCGATGAACAGCGGCGCAGAAGCGGTGGAGACGGCGCTCAAGCTGGCGCGTAAATGGGCTTATCGGGTAAAAGGCGTGCCGCGCCACCAGGCCGATATCATCACCTTTGGAAATAACTTCCACGGGCGCACCATTTCGATTATTTCGTTTTCATCCGAGCCTAAGTACCGGGACGATTTTGGGCCTTTTACACCGGGCTTTACCAGCGTACCCTACGGCGATTCAGCCGCCGTCGAGCGGGCCATTACCCCGAACACCGCGGCCATTTCCGTCGAGCCGATCCAAGGTGAAGCGGGTGTGATTGTGCCACCGGAAGGGTTTCTGCGTGAGCTGAGGCAGATCTCCAACCGACACAACGTGCTGCTGATCGCTGACGAAATCCAGACCGGTTTGGGTCGCACAGGTAAGTTGTTCGCTTGTGACCACGAAAATGTCCGTCCGGACATGATGGTAATTGGGAAGGCGCTTTCCGGCGGGTTTTACCCGGTATCGGCTGTGCTGGCAGATCGCCCGCTGATGGGTTTGTTCGAGCCGGGCGAGCATGGCTCGACCTTTGGCGGCAATCCGTTGGGGGCGGCAGTGGCACGGGCGGCGCTTGGCGTGCTACGGGATGAAAATCTGGCCGAAAACGCGGCGCGGCTGGGCGAGTACTTCATCGACCAGCTGGCGGAGATCTCCAGCCCACATGTCAAAGAAGTTCGTGGAAAAGGCTTATTGATCGGCGTCGAGCTGAAGCCAGAAGCTGGCGGCGCGCGTCGTTTTTGCGAGGCACTGAAAGAGCGTTGTATTCTGGTGAAGGAGACCCATCAACATGTGATCCGTTTTGCCCCTCCGCTGGTCATAGATCAGGAAACGCTCGACTGGGCGCTGCCCAGGATCCGCGAGGTGCTGTTAACGCGCTGACCATACGCGCCACTGGCCGTCGGACCTTCGCGATTGAGAGGAAAATTCAAACCACTTGAAATCATTTTACCTGTGGAGGTAAACCAAAATGAACATTGGAATCCCAAAAGAACGCAGAGCCTTTGAATATCGGGTCGGGTTGTTCCCTGCCGGCGTGAAGATGCTGACCCAGCTGGGACACACCTGCTATGTGGAACACGACGCCGGGTTGGGTGCGGGTTTCAGCGACCAGGAATACATCCAGTCGGGGGCAAAAATCGCCTATACGCCACACGAAGTCTTCGGTCGGGCAGACCTGTTGCTCAAAGTAGCACGCCCAACGATGGAAGAGCTCGAGTGGCTGCAGCCCGAATCTGCGCTGGCTGGATTGCTGCACCTTGGCTCTGCGCGACAGGATAAAATCGAAAAGCTAATCGAAAAAGAAATCACAGCCATTTCCTATGAGCTGATCACACTGCCCGACGGCACCGTACCGATCCGGAAGCCGCTCAGCCAGATCGGCGGTATCCTGGCCGCTCAAATTGGGGCAATGCTGCTCCAGAATAATGAGGGCGGAAAAGGCATTTTGATCGGCGGGATGCCCGGCGTACCGCCGGCAGAGGTAGTGATCATCGGGGCGGGCATAGCTGGAACGTGCGCCGCCCGGGCTTTCGTAGGCATGGGAGCGCACGTCACGGTACTGGATACCAATATCAACGCTCTGGAGGTGATCCACGACGCCATGCCGTGTGTGGTGACGATGGTCTCCAACCAGGTTAACCTGGAGCGCGCTTGCGCCTACGCCGATATCGTTGTTGGCGCGATCCTGGTGCATGGAGAGCACCCGCCGATCGTGGTGACCCGCGACATGGTACGTGCGATGAAGCCACGCTCGGTTGTGATGGATATCAGCATCGATGAGGGCGGCTGTGTGGAAACTTCGCGACCGATGACAAATGAAAAGCCCACTTTCATCGAGGAGGGTGTGATCCACTATTGTGTGCCAAACATGCCCAGCGTTGTAGCCCGCACATCGACATACGCTTTCCTGAACGCTGCGCTGCCGTTTATCATGGAGCTGGTGACCAAGGGGGTCGACCAGGCCATTGCGGAAAACACTTCGATCGAGAGTGGCGTCAGCACTTACCAGGGGAGAGTCAGACATCTCTCCAGCCTTTCACCGCTGGCGCAAGCGGAGTAAAACCTGATGGCTGATTACAACAAGCTCTACCAATCACGGGTAATCTCTGCCGAGGAGGCCGTGCGCCATATTAAATCCGGCGACCGCATCTTCCTGACAGGCAACTGCTCGGTGCCGCAGAAAGTGCTGGGCGCCCTGGTAGATTATGCCCCAAACCTGCAGGATGTTGAAATCTGCCAGGCGCTGAGCATTGGCCCGGCGGATTATGTCAAGCCGGAAATGCAGGGGCACTTGCAAGTCAACACCATGTTCGTGAGCGCCAATGTGCGCCAGGCGGTGAACCAGGGGCGAGCCGATTTTACGCCTGTTCTGCTCTCCGAGTTCACCTTGCTGTTCAAAAACAAGCTCCTTCCGCTCGATGTCGCGTTGATCCATGTGTCGCCACCCGACGAGCATGGATTTTGCAGCCTGGGGATCGAGGTAGGGCTGACCAAATCGCCGGCCGAATCGGCGAAAATCATCATCGCCGAAGTGAACCAGAAAATGCCCCGCACGCTGGGCGATTCGTTCATCCATCTCAGCCGGCTGAATTACCTGATTCCAGTGGATTATGACCTGCCCGAGCTGCTGATGTCGGAAGGTGGGCCAGACGAGACAGTGAATAGGATTGCTCAACACATCGCCGAGCTGATCCCGGATGGGGCTACCATGCAGCTGGGAATCGGCGCCATACCGGATGCGGTGCTCAACTATCTCAAGGATAAAAAAGACCTGGGTATCCACACCGAGCTGTTCTCGGACGGCGTGATCGAGCTGGTCGAGATGGGGATCCTGACCGGGGCGCGAAAATCCATCCACCCCGGGAAGATGATCGCTGGTTTCATCCTCGGCAGCAGCCGGCTTTACGAGTGGGTAGATGACAACCCGCTCATCGAGCTGCACCCAACCGAATACGTCAACGATCCATTTGTGATCGCACAGAACGACAAACAGGTGGCGGTCAACTCGGCCCTGGAAGTCGATCTGACCGGGCAGGTGTGCGCAGATAGCATTGGACCGAAGATCTTCAGCGGCGTGGGAGGGCAGCTAGACTTTATTTACGGCGCCTCGCGCTCCAAGGGCGGCGTGCCGATTATCGCCTTACCCAGCACCACCACGCTGCGCGACGGCCGGATGATCAGCCGCATAGTAAACATGCTCAATCGCGGCGCCGGGGTGGTGACTTCGCGTAACCATATTCACTATGTGGTGACGGAATACGGTGTGGCGGACCTGTATGCGAAGAGCATCCGCCGCCGGGCGCAGCAATTGATCAACATCGCCCATCCGGATTTCCGCCATGAGCTGACCCAACAGGCGAAGGAACTTCACTACCTCTGATCATGCTAAACCCCAGGGGTCTTAGAGACCCTTGGGGTTTCTCAACTCACTAAGGAGGACGATATGGATCGCCGCGCTCGAATCGTCGCCACCATCGGACCCGCCAGCCAGGATGAGGCTGTTCTGCAAGGGCTGATCGAAGCCGGGATGGATGTCGCCCGGCTAAATTTCTCTCATGGCAGCTACGAAAACCATACACTGGTATATAACAGGATACGTCACATCTCCAGCCGCCTGGGCCGGCCGGTCACAATATTGCAAGATTTGCAAGGCCCAAAAATCCGCACCGGGGAGATCGAGAACGGACAGGTTGAAATAAACGCCGGGCAGCGCCTGACATTGACGACCCTGAAGGTGGTGGGTAATGCCGAGCTGGTCAGCGTCGATTTCCCCGGGCTTCCCAAAAGCGTACAGCCCGGCGGGCGCATCCTGCTGGACGACGGCGCATTGGAGCTGACGGTGGTCGAAGTCTCCGGCGATCGGGTGGAGACAAGAGTGGTAATCGGCGGCACGCTCAAGCCCCACAAAGGCGTCAACCTGCCCTGGGCACGACTGAAGATCCCAGCGCTGACGCACAAGGATGCGGCCGATCTGGAGTTTGGCCTGAACCTTGGCATGGACGCGCTGGCGGTCTCTTTTGTGCGCAGCGCGGAGAACATCGAAGTGGTACGTAAAAAAATTGAGAAATTGGCTCCACAGCGATCGGCGATCCCAATAATCGCCAAGCTGGAGCGACCCGAAGCGCTGGCCAACCTGGAGGCGATCATTGAGGCCGCGGATGGGGTGATGGTGGCGCGCGGTGACCTGGGCGTGGAGATGTCGCCGGAGACGGTGCCGATCGCCCAAAAGCGCATCATCGAGAGCGCCAACCAGCGCACCCGCATTGTGATTACGGCGACGCAAATGCTGGAGTCGATGATCAACAACCCGCGACCGACGCGGGCGGAAGCCTCGGACGTGGCGAACGCCATCTTTGACGGTACCGATGCGGTTATGCTCTCCGGGGAGACGGCGGCCGGTAAGTACCCGCTGCAGGCGGTGAAAATGATGCACGAGATCGTCTGCCAGGCAGAGAACCACCTGGCAGAATGGGGTCGCTGGGGTGGGATGCCAGAGCCGGGGCACTGCGATGATGACACTTATTTCACCTCGCGCGCCGCGCGCGACCTGGCCCGTGACCGCAACGTGGCTGCGCTGGCAGTATTCACAGACAGCGGCCGTGCTTCCCGTTTGCTTTCCAAGCAGCGCCCTCAAGTACCAATCCTGGCCTTCACGCCGGAGATTGAGACTTACCGGCGCCTCAACCTGCACTGGGGTGTGACGCCTCACTTCGTGCCACGCGTGGAGACGATCGAGGAGATGCTGCGCGTGGTCGAAGAAGCCATGTTAGCCAAGGGGAGCATCCAGGCAGGTCAGCAGGTGGTGCTGATCTGCGGCTACCCGATCCGCGAGAACCGGCCGACCAACTTGGCGATGCTACACACCGTGGGCGAGCGTTAATTTTCTACCAATCGTCGTAAATCAACTATCGGAAGAGACAAGCGGGGCTTTTGTTGGCCAGGTATTCAGCATCCAGGCCTTGACAGACCTGTTTTAATTTTGTATAATACGTTTAGTAATAACTAAACGTATTATACAAAAAAGAGGCAACCATGAGCGACAACCTACTCCAGGCCAGAGAGCACTTCCTCCAAGGCGTCAGCCGGATCAGCGAGTTCTGGGGCTTTCCCAAGGCCATGGGGGCGATCTACGGGGCACTGTACCTCTCGCCTCAGCCGCTCTCGCTGGACAAGCTGGTCGAGCAAGTGGGCGTAACCAAAGGCGCGATCAGCACCAACGTGCGTGCCCTGGAGCGGCTGGGGATGGTGCACAGGCGAATCCTGGTGGGCGAGCGCAAGGATTTCTACGTCGCTGAGACCGATTTCTGGAAGATCGTCAAAGGGATCCTGCGCGAGCGAGAGAAGAGCGAATTCGACCAGGCCCTGCGCATGGTGGGCGAAAGCCTGGAGATGGTGGAGGGCAGCGTAGTCGACGCAGAGGACGCCGAGCTGGCACGCTTCTACCAGAAACGCCTGGGTGCAATGCAGAGCTTTTTCCGCTCGTTAGATAGCCTGGTGTCGACGCTGCTGGCGCTGGACGAGTTCCGTGCAGGGGCGTTGGAAAAACTGCTCGGCATGCGTATAAACGGCGAATCGTAGGGGCGGGTCTGAAATCTGGAATGTGGCAGGACTTAGACGGTGCAGACCCGCCCCTACCTACGATAATGATCAAACATTCAGGAGATAAAACCCATGGACGCAGTTATTGGTGCATTTGGCTATACCGGTAAATACATCACACGCTTGCTGCTGGCTCAGGGTCGGCAAGTAATAACCCTGACCGGCCACCCCCACCGGCCGAACGAATTTGGCGGTCAGGTCAAAGCCCTGCCCTTCGATTCCGACCATCCGGACCAGCTGGCGAACAGCCTGGAGGGCGTTGACACCCTGTACAACACCTACTGGGTGCGCTTCGACCACGGCACGACCACTTTCTCTGGAGCTGTGCGAAACACCCAGGCCTTGTTCCGGGCGGCGAAACAGGCCGGCGTGCGGCGCATCGTACACACCAGCATTACCAATCCGTCATTAGACTCGCCTCTGCCCTATTTCCGCGGCAAGGCACAGTTAGAGAAGGACCTGCAGGAGTTAGGGGTGCCTTACGCTATCCTGAGGCCGACGGTGCTATTTGGCCAGGAGGATATCCTGATCAACAACATCGCCTATTTGGTGCGCAAATTCCCATTTTTTGCCATCCCGGGCGATGGGGAATACCCAATGCAGCCGATCTTCGTGGAAGATTACGCCCGCCTGGCGGTGCAGATAAGCTCCGGGAAAGAAGATTGCACGCTGGACGCAGTGGGCCCGGACATCTTCAGCTTCAACCAACTGGTGGAGCTGATCGCCAGCAGCTTGGGTCGGCGACTGTGGCTGGCACACCTGCCGCCTTCGATCGCGCTGCAGCTATCTAGGATCATCGGCTGGTGGATGAAAGATGTGACCCTGACCTGGGATGAATATCGCGGGCTGAGCGCCGGCATGCTCATCTCCTCCCAGCCGCCGACCGGGCGCACGCGACTGGCGGATTGGCTCGCGGCAAACGCCAGCCAGGTAGGCAGCCGGTACGCCTCCGAGCTTGAGCGGCATTACCGCTGAAGAGGGCGAAGCATCCAGCGTTTTGCGATCGTTTGCCAGTTCGTTAATTGGCTGGATGCTTCACCCCTACAAACGTTATAATATCCCATACGGAGAGCCAATTTGTCTGAACCACTCACCTATTACCCAGGTGAGAATCCTGAGCATCCTGGACCGTTAGGGCGCTATCTGCCGCCTATACCGGAGGGAGTGGGCGCGGCCTGGCTGCGAGAGCGGTTGTCAGTTGGCGCATGGGTCCTGGAGCCGTTTGGGGCCTCGCCGCGACTGGTTGTCGAAGCCGCACGTGCCGGCTACCGCCTCATGGCGGCGGTCAATAACCCCATCGCCCGCTTCATGCTGGAGCTGCACGCCAATCCTCCAACGGAGAGCGAGCTGCGCACAACGTTGGCGGACCTGGCGGTTGCCCAAAAAGCTGGGGAGCGCCTGGAGCCGCTGCTACGTGGGTTGTACCATAGCGAGTGCGCCGAATGTCACCAACCGGTGGAGGTACAGGCTTTCGTCTGGGAGCGCCAGGCGAGTGCGCCATCCAGTGTAATCTATCACTGCGCCCAGTGCAATGAAAATTATGAGCGCCCGGCGTCTGCTCATGACGCGGCGCGTGCGGAACGCTTTGCCTCCGGCGAGCTACATAAAGCGCGAGCCCTGGAACGGGTGACGCCGCTGGACGACCCCGACCGTGGATACGCTGAAGAAGCCCTGGCGATGTACCTGCCGCGCACGATGTACGCCCTGGTCACCCTGGTGAATAAGCTGGAAAGCTTCCCGCTGGCGCACCGGCGGAGCCTGGCGGCCTTGTTGCTGGCGGTTTTCGACCAGACGAACGTCCTATGGCCACATCCGGCCGCGCGCCAACGGCCTCGCCAGCTTACCACGCCGCCGCGCTTCCTTGAAAAGAACACCTGGCAGGCGCTCGAAGGAGCCGTGCAGAGCTGGACCCTCAGCCTTGGCTCACCATCACCTGTACCGGTCACCTTATGGCCGAATATACCCCCCGAAAGTGGTGGGATCTGCATATACGAAGGGCGGTTAAAGGATCTGACCGACCAGAAGCGGCATGGAACCGGGCCAATTTTTACGGCGGAGGCGGCGCTGGCCGCCCTGCCGCGCCCCAACCAGGCATACTGGACCCTTTCGGCGTTATGGGCGGGCTGGCTGTGGGGCCATGCCGCCAATGCTGCGTTCAAAAGCGTCCTGCATCGCCGGCGCTATGATTGGGAATGGCACACCGAAGCGCTTTATTCTGCTATGCGTAGTCTCAACGTCCTGCTCGCCCCGGGTACTCCAACCATGTGTCTGATCGGCGAAACCGAGCCGGGATTTTTCAGCGCGGCGCTGCTTTCGGCCGAACTCGCCGGCTTCGACCTGCAAGATGTGGCCTTACGGCTGGAAGAAGGACAGGCGCAAATCCTGTGGCGGCGCTCCGAAGCAGACCTATCAGAGCGCCACCCGTCTGCCGGTGCCCGGGCACAAAACTTGCCGGCAGCGATCCAGACTGCAGTGCAAGATCATCTGCGCCAGATCGGCGAGCCTGCCAGCTACCCACACCTGCAGGCTGCCGCGCTGCACTCGCTGACCCAATCGCATCGCCTGCTTGCATCAGACGACCCCGAAACCCCGGCAGCAGAGCGATTCAAGCAGCTCTCTGCAGCGCTGGAAGAAGCCTTCGTCCGGCCGAACGCCTTTAGCCGCTACGGGGGCAGCAGCCGGTCGCTGGATACCGGGCTGTGGTGGCTACCAGGGGAATTCGCCCAGCGCCGAGCGGTCCAGGCCACGGAACCACGAACCTCCCTTACCGACCGGATAGAAACGGAGGTCGTGCGCACCTTGCAAAAGGTTCCTGGTATCACATTGGAGCAATTGGATGAGATCCTGTGCGTCGGTTTCACCGGATTGTTCACTCCCAGCCTGGAGCTGATCCAGGAGTGCCTGGAGTCATATGGGATAGAGCACCCGCCCGGCAGCCGCACCTGGCAGTTGCGCCCCGAAGATGCCCCTTCCACCCGACGTGCCGACCTGGAAGGCATGAAAAGCCTGCTTTCCAAAACCGGGACGCGCCTGGGATACCAGGTTGAGTTGATCGAAACAGAGGACGGGCACTCTATTCTGAAATGGCTTGAACCAGGGGGACCAGCCGCAAGCGCATTTTTTGTCATCGCTTCTGCGATGATTGGCAACATCGTATTCAGCCAACATGGCGAAGATCTCCCCACCCGGCGGATGATCATCCTGCCCGGAGGACGTGCCCGGCTGATCGAATACAAACTGAACCGCGATCCGCGACTGCGGAGCGCTTTACAAGACGGCTGGCAGCTGATCAAATTCCGCCACCTGCGCAGGCTGGCGGATGATATGAGCCTGAAGCGAGAAAACCTGGAGAAACTGCTCGATCTTGACCCGCTGGCTAACCGGGACCCGCAACTGCCATTACTATAAGCAACCGTCCGGCTGCTGCCTCTAAGGCAGGTTGGTCGCCTTGGGGAATTTTATGAGAGGACCCACTGTCTCGAGCGTAGGTGTAGGCGTCTCGGTCGGTGTAGGCGTCTCGGTCGGTGGAAGGGTCGCCGTTGGAGTAGAGGTAGGCTCGGGTGTGACCGTCGGTGTGGGGGTCGGCGTAGGTGTCGGCGTGGGCACCTGCATATCCAGCCGGACCAGACGCTCGGCGTATGCGCCCTCCGGCCCTTGCAGGTACAATCGCAAGGTCACGATGCCTGGCGGATAGTCGCTTGCATCCCAATTAGCGATGATATCGGGCTGTGGGATACGATTACGGCCTTGCGCCAGCACTTCCCACTCGACGGGTTTTTGACCCGGACCCACTTCAAGCCGCCACAATTCGATATCCTGCGGGGCGTCGATCAAGGCGTACACATTCACCTGGCTATCACGGATGGTATCACCATCCTTCGGATAGGCCAAGATCAGCGTGGGCTGCGGGTCGGTAGGTGCGCACTCGCGGTTGGGAGTGAAGACCACCGGGCGAGGGAAGCCCATCGCCTCCGCCCAGGCCTGCCCCTGTGGATCCCGGCGAATCCAGCGGCGTGCCGCCTGGTCTGTGACGTTGAGGACGAATTTTTCTTCGCGAAATTCCGGGCAAGAGCTGGAGGCGTGCAGCCCGGTCCAGGTGTCGATGACTACACGCTGCCACAAGTCGTCTTCTGGGGGCAGAGGTGGTTGGTCGATGGCAAACAGCTCGCTGCGCTGCTTGGGACACCACTCGGATGGCGAAGCGCCGGACTCGGCGCAGATCAGGCGCTCGACCACCCCAGGCGGTGCGCTGAATTGGCTCGGATTGCCGCCCGTCAGCCTGGGGACTATCGCCGTCATCACCCGGTTCCAGATGGGGGCGGCTCCGCTCAAACCGGTGGTGTTGCGCATCGGGGTGTAATCAGCGTTGCCGACCCACGCACCAACCGCCAGATCAGGGTTATACCCAACAGTCCAATTATCACGGAAATCGTTCGTGGTGCCGGTCTTTGCCGCGGCGGGGAAAGGCAGGTTTAACGCCGAGTTTGCGCCGAACGCAGGCGTGCGGGACCGGTTGTCCGATAATATTGAGGTGATCAGATACGCATGCTCGGGGCGTATCACCTGCGTCCCCTCGGCTGGTTTATACTCGTAAACCAGGTTTCCATCCCGATCGGTGATTCGCAAAATCGCCACCGGCGGTATGCGACGACCGTTGTTTGCGATGGTCGAAAACGCCGAGGTCAGATCCAGCAGGCTGACCTCTCCACCACCCAGGGTGAGCGAGAGACCGTAATCTGGCTGGTCCAGCGAGGTGATGCCCATTCGGCGGGCAAAGGCAATCAACCCATCTTCGTCAGGCGCGTTTGGGTCATCATAGATGCCAACATACTGCAAAGCCTTGACCGCTGGAATATTGTATGAATTGGCCAGGGCATCCCGCACAGTGACCGGCCCGTGAAAGCGCCCGTCATAATTGGTTGGCTGGTAGGGCGGGCTCGGGTCATCTGGACGGCCGGAGGGCGGAAAGTCGGTCGGCACATCCCAGATCAGCGTAGCAGGCGTCCAGCCTTTTTCGAACGCCGCCAGGTAGGTGAGCGGCTTGATCGCCGAGCCAGGCTGGCGTGGGCTGATCGCCATGTTGACCTGGCCGTCTATGTTCTCATTGTAAAAATCCGCCGAGCCGACCATCGCCAGGATTTCTCCTGTAGACGGTCGGATGGCAACCAGGGCGCCGTTTCCGGCATTCTGCCCTGCCATGGTCTGCACCTGCTCGCTGACGGCAGCTTGGGCCAGCTCCTGAAGCTCCGGATCGATCGTGGTGTAAATGTTGTAGCCTAATCGATAGATGGTTTGCGGGTCAAACTGCGCTTCCAGCAAGGTCCGGATATAAGTTACCCAATGTGGGTAGCGCATCCGCGCCACCGGCGGGTTGAACGGGTATTCCTTGATTTCATTTGACGCTTTGGTCGCTGAGACCGCGTCGACGCAGATGCGTTGCGGCGCATTGCTGACCTCGATGCAGTTCTGCTCCTGGCTCAGCTCGTACATTAAGGACAACACGTCCCGCTGGCGGCTGAAGGCGGCCTCAGGGTTCGTGAAAACGTCATAAACCGCCGGAGCTTGTGGCAAGCCGGCCAGAAAAGAAGCCTGCGCCAGGGTCAGCTTATCTGCGGTGGTTTCGAAATAGGTCTCAGCCGCCGCCTCAACCCCATACGACAGATTGCCGTAGTTGTTCTCATTTAGATAGATTTCGAGAATTTCATCCTTTGAATAGCGACGCGTAATTTCGGCTGCCAGGATGGCTTCCCGCACTTTCCGGTCATAACTCTGCTCGAAGCGCTCTTCGGGGGATAACAGCAATGATCGGGCCAGCTGCTGGGTGATCGTGGATGCGCCGGAGACCGTCTCACCGCTCTGGTAATTTTGGATGAACGCGCGCACGATGGCAAACATGTCGAAGCCCGGATGGCTATAGAAACCCTTATCCTCGGTAGCCATGGTAGCCGCTACCAGATAGGGTGAAATTTTGGGCAGCGGCACATAGGTCCGCCGCCCGGCATTGGGATCCACGATATCATACAAGGCATTGCCATTGCGGTCATAGATGCGCATGGTCTCGAACTGGGAGGCGCGCTGGCGGAGATCGGCGATATCGGGAAGGGTACGGGCAATCCGATAATACTGAAAGAACAGGATCGATACGCCACAGAAGGCGACCAACACCAGTGCAAACAGAGCCATAATAGCCGAGCGCAGCAGGCAACCCAGGCTATCCCGCCAGGGCTGAGAGCGTCGCACTGGCTGAGCCTGGACGTGGACAGGTCCTGGGCGCAGCGGCCTGGCCTTGCGTGACGCCTGGGCGGTTTGCCGCGCGGGCGGCGACCCGGCCGAGACCGGACTCGAAACAGGTCGCTTCGCGATTG
>Ga0154774_1062_pt5 | contig 13436 bp, 12 predicted proteins | sample Rifle2008BG16ft_FD_105782 | JGI IMG/M metagenome (GOLD analysis project Ga0154774, IMG submission 105782) | Chloroflexi bacterium RBG_16_57_11
GTTCTTTGGCTTTCCCGCGTTGCTCAGCATCGGCTTCTACATCGCTGCATATATATTTGGAGGCTGGGATATCTCACGGCACGCCTGGCATGCGATCCGGGAAAGGCATTTTGATACAGACAGCCTGATGATCATCGCTGCCCTTGGCGCGGCATTCCTTGGAGAATTCGCTGAAGGTGCGTTGCTGCTCTTCCTCTTCAGCCTCGGTCATTCACTCGAAGAGCGCGCCCTCGATCGAGCCCGCTCTGCCGTACGCGCACTGGCTGACCTGACGCCTAAGACCGCTCTCGTTCGGCGCGCGGGTGAAGAGCAGGAACTCCCGGTCGAAGCGCTTCAAATCGGGGACACCGTCATCGCCCGTCCCGGCGTACGCATCCCTGTGGACGGGGTCATCCTCAGTGGCAGCTCTGCCATTGACCAAGCCTCCGTTACAGGCGAATCCATACCCATTGATAAATCAGCCAGCGATCCGGTGTTTGCTGGCACCATCAACGGCGAAGGCGCGCTCGAAATCAAGGTAACGCGCCTTGCCAAAGATTCCACCCTTTCACGCGTGATGAAAATGGTCGAGGAAGCGCAAGCGCAAAAATCGCCAACCCAACAAACGATTGAAAAATTCGAGGGCGTTTTTGTACCCGGTGTGTTGATTCTCACCATACTGGTCATTCTTGTCCTTCCGTTTTTCGGTTTTTCCTTCCAGGAATCATTCATGCGTGCGATGACCCTTTTGGTCGCCGCCTCACCGTGTGCGCTCGCGCTAGGCACGCCTGCTGCGATCCTGGCAGGCGTGGCGCAGGCTGCCAGAAATGGTGTGCTCGTCAAGGGTGGTGCTCATCTTGAAAACCTCGGTCGGCTTAAGGCCATCGCCTTCGACAAGACGGGCACGCTGACTCACGGTCAGCCTGAGGTTACAGATGTCGTGGTGATCCAGGAATCGGGGTGGACGCAGGCGGATATGTTTTCGCTTGCCGCAGCAGTGGGATCCCGTTCGGCTCATCCCCTTTCGCAGGCTATCGTCCGTGCGGCCCAGACCAAAAATGGATCCGCTCCGGTTTTCGAAGAGGTAGAATCGCTGACTGGACGCGGTCTACGTGCGGTATCAAATGGAAAAGTAATTTGGATTGGCAATCAAAAGCTCATGGAGGAGGCGGGCGTCAATCACTCCGAGCAGGCGCAAGAAATGGCTTGGTCATTTCAAAATGCAGGCAAAACTGTGTTGTGGATTGCCGAAGATCAGACCGCCATTGGAATGATTGCCTTCGCCGATACGCTGCGCCGAGAAGCCGCACCGGCGATAGAAGCCCTCAAACGATCTGGAGTGGATCACATCATCATGCTTACAGGCGACAACACGCGTTCCGCTTCAGCCATCGCCCAGGAAATTGGCTTGACCGAGTTTCGGGCCGAGCTCATGCCTGAAGATAAACTAACCGTGATTCGCGATCTCGTGAAGGAATATCAGCTGGTGGCCATGATTGGTGATGGCGTGAACGACGCGCCTGCGATGGCGAATTCGACTGTCGGGATTGCCATGGGTGGTGCGGGAACCGATGTGGCGCTCGAAACCGCCGATGTTGCCCTGATGGGTGATGACCTTTCCAGACTGCCCTTTGCAGTTGGGCTAGGCCGAGCAACGCGCTCCATCATTGTGCAAAACCTGGCGATTGCCCTGGGTGTGATCGTCATGCTCATCATCACCTCGTTGACAGGCCTCGTCAGCATAGGCATTGCCATTGTTTTCCATGAAGGCAGTACATTGGTGGTTGTGGCAAATGCATTGAGGTTGCTGAGTTTTCGAGATGGACGTATGACGAATTTGCGCCCTTCGGTTACAATCATGTAAATATGATCCACGCACCGTCGACTGGATTGTCCGAGCCAAGCAAATGTGACAGCCTGGATCAGACATTATCCCATCACCGGAATTCATCGTCTCGTGGAGCCAGGAGGTAACCTTGTCCGACCAAAACCATTTCTCCGTCTGGCGTGTAAATATGCGCACCAAGACCTTCCAGCGCGAGCCGGTCCCAACAAGCTGGGAAAAGCTCGGCGGCCGAGGGCTGCTGGCGCGCATCCTGCTCGACGAAGTCAATCCCACCTGCGATCCTCTTGGCCCAAATAACAAGCTGGTCTTCGCCCCCGGCCTGCTGGTCGGCCACATGGTCTCCAGCACCGACCGCATCTCGATCGGCGCAAAAAGCCCGCTTACCGGCGGCATCAAAGAAAGCAACGCCGGCGGGCGCACCGGTTTGCAGCTTACTCACCTGGGGATCAAAGCCCTGATCATCGAGGAGCGGCCTGAGGAGCCGGGCTGGTGGATGCTTCACCTGTCGACGGATGGCGTGCGCTTCGAGAGGGCGGATGAATCCGCCGGGCTGGGTGTTTTTTCGGTCGCGCCCCCGCTGTTAGAGCGCTTCGGCGACAAAGTCGCCATGGCTTTGATCGGTCCCGGCGGTGAGATGCGCTTGCGCTCGGCCGGCATTCAGAACCTGGACAAGGATCGCGTCCCATCGCGCATCTCGGCACGCGGCGGGATCGGCGCGGTGATGGGCAGCAAAAAGCTGAAGGCGATCGTGATCGACGGGAGCAAAGGCTCCAAGCCACCCATCGCAGACCCCGAAGGCTTCAAGCGGGCCCAAAAAGAGTTCACCCAGGCTCTAATGGCCCACCCACAGACCGCCACCTACCGTGATTTTGGCACTGCGGCAATGGTGATGATGTGCCAGGGCTTTGGCGCCCTGCCCACACGCAACTTCTCAAGCGGCCAGTTCGAGGGCGCTGAAAATATCTCCGGCGAAATGCTCCGCCAGACCATGCTCAACCGCGGCGGGGATTGCGATACCTCGCACGCCTGCATGGCCGGCTGTACCATCCGCAGCTCCAACGTTTTCGGTGATGTAAATGGCAAGGAGGTTGTCTCGCCTTTGGAATACGAAACCATCAGCTTGATGGGCTCAAACCTGGGCATCGACGACCTGGATACGATCGCCCGGCTAAATTACGAAGTCAATGACCTGGGGCTGGACAGCATCGAGATTGGCGCTGCCCTGGGCGTAGCCGCGGAAGCTGGCTTGCTCGAATTCGGCGACCGAGAGCGCGCCCTGGGGCTGATCCGCGAAATCCGCGCGGGGACCCCACTCGGGCGTCTCCTGGGGAACGGCGCTGGCATCACCGGTCAGGTGCTGGGGGTCGAGCGCGTCCCGGTGGTCAAGAACCAGGCCTTTTCGGGGTATGAGCCGCGCACCATCAAAGGCACCGGCGTCACCTACGCCACATCCCCTCAAGGCGCAGACCACACCTGCGGGCTGACCATCCGCGCCAAGGTTAACCACCTCGATCCGGCAGGCCAGGCCGATCTTTCGCGCACCACGCAGATCAATATGGCCGGCTATGACACGCTGGGGGCGTGCATTTTTGCCGGCTTCGGTTATGCGGTCTCGCCGCAGACCATCCCCGCGATGATCAACGCCCGCTACGGCTGGGAGGCTCCGGCTGATTTCCTGCAAGTGCTTGGCCGTGAGACGCTTAAACTGGAGCGAGAATTCAACCGTCGCGCCGGCTTCACCCCCGCCGATGACCGCCTGCCGGAGTGGATGAGGCGCCAGGCAATTGCGCCGATGAATGCGGTTTTCGACGTGCCCGATGAAGACCTGGATAATGTCTTTAACTGGTGAAAGGTCCATGCCATGTCCAATCACATGACGATGACCACGACGACCGTCTGGCTGCCTTATGGCGAGCACAGCCTGTCGGTGGATCTGTCCGGCAAGAACCTGTTGGATATCATCCTACCGAAAGCAGGCGCCGGAGAAGCTCCGAATGAAGCCCATGTCATCCGCGCTGCGCTGGAAAACCCGATCGGCTCGCCTCGTCTGTGCGACCTGGCCCATAAAGGCCAGCGCATCGCCATCGTGACCAGCGACCTGACGCGCCCATGTCCATCGGACCGCCTGCTTCCTCACGTATTGCAAGAGCTGGTGGCGGCCGGGATCCCGGACGAAGATATTTTTATCGTCATAGGCCTGGGTCTGCACCGCCCGATGACCGAAGAGGAGATCGACCGCATCGTCTCGCCGCAGGTCCATCGCCGCATCCGGGTGGTCAACCACGATGTGGAGGATGTCGTGCACCTGGGCGTGACCTCACGCGGAACACCGGTGGAGTTCTTCCGCCCATTGGTAGAGGCCGACGTGCGGGTTTGCCTGGGCAACCTGGAGTTTCACTGGTTCGCCGGCTTTTCGGGCGGGGCAAAAGCGGTCCTGCCAGGTTGTAGCTCGCACCTCTCGGTGACCGCCAACCACGCCCTGATGGTGCGCCCCGGGGTTGGCTCCGGGCGCATTCAAGGAAACCCGTTGCGTGAGGACATCGAAGAGGGCGTTGCCATGCTCGGCGTGGATTTCATCCTCAACGTGGCGGTGGATGGGGAGCACAATATCCTGGAGGCGGTCGCCGGTGAGGTGACTGCTGCCCACCGGCGGGGCTGCGAGGCAATCGCCGAGCGCGGCAAAGTCAAGGTGTCGCACAAAGCAGATATCGTCATTGCCAGCCCCGGAGGCTTCCCCAAAGACATCAACATGTACCAGGCGCACAAAGGCCTGGAAAACGCCGCCTATTTCGTCCGCGATGGAGGCGTCTTGATCCTGGCGGCTGAATGCCGCGAAGCCATCGGCAACCAGACCTTCGAAGAGTGGATGTTTGCCGCCGGCTCCCCGCAGGATGTCCTGACGCGCATCCAGAGGGAATTCGTCCTGGGTGGGCATAAAGCGGCCGGGATCGCCAACATCGAACGCCGCGCCAAAGTCTATTTGGTCTCCAGCATGCCGGAGGATCTGGTGCAGCATTTATTCATGACGCCATTTCCCGGGCTGAATGAGGCCTTAGAGGTCGCGCTCCAGGACCTGGGACCGGATAGCCAGGTGCTGGTGTTGCCCCAGGCCGGATCAATCATCCCAGATTTTGATAAAATTTAAGCTTTTAGCTCTACCAGACCGCATCATTGCACGGATGGTATTGGCAAGATTGACCTTTGCGATTTTGCCGGGCATTGGTCCAAGTGAAGATACTGCCGGCACTCTTCCTCTGTTAGAGAACGTGTGACGCGCGTTTCCGCAAGCGCGATGAGATCGTCTAATTGCACCAGATAAACGTGGATGAATTCGCTTCCCACGGTTGCCAGGAGTTTACTATCCGGACTGATGGCAACGCCAATCAATCCCTCCCCATCACCATATAGATTAAGTAATAGTTCGCCGCTGTTGGCGTCCCACAATTTTGTCACACCATCACGACCAGTTGTAGCCACTTGCGTCCCATCCGGACTGAACGCGACCGAGGGGACCGGGTAGGAGTCTCCTTCTAGTTTCATAAGAAGATTTCCATTCCCAGAATCCCATACAATGGAGCGGGTTCACCCGGACAGGTCGCCATCGGCGAGGAGGGCATTTGGGTGGGCCAGCTCGAAGGCCAGATGGTCTCCCGCGTAGATCCAAGGACTAATCAAGAGATCGCCCAGATCGAGCTAGGGCTTCTTGTTTTGAGCGTCAAGACTTCTCCTGGGGCAGTATGGGCGGTCGTTGGCCCTTTTGAGGGGTGCGGAGGCAGTGGCGTTATCCGCATCGATCCAAACACAAACAAAGCATTGGGGAAGATCCCGGTTCGTTGCGCCAGTGATATCGCCGTTGGCTCAGACAACCTGTGGGTTACGTCTTTTCAATATCGAGAGATCACCTTTTGGTTTCATAGTAGTGGTATCATCACGGCATGACCACAGCAACCGCCCAAGCTGCGCCAAATATCGCCTTCATCAAATTTACATTGGCAAAACTCGGTCGAACTAACCGCAAGGTTTGTTTTGGCGGCGAATTTATCACTAGCTGACGTGCTTTTTTCTCAGGCAGCTAGGGCGAACCAGATTGTATAAGGTCCAGAGTCCGCCAGACTCTACGGTTTGCATTCTTTGATGATAGAGCTATATAGATGAAAGCGCCCGTCAATTTAAGTCATTCTTGCTCGTCCGTTTTGCCAGAAATGATATTTCGCAGGGAATCGGCTTCGCTTCGGAGACTCCTGAAATAGTCGGTATCAGTGATCTCCGCAACCTTTTTTTTCTGACGGGTTTCATCAAGTGCGATCTTCAATTCGGTTACCTGTTGTTTCAATTTCTCCTCACGCAAGCGGACTTCGCGCGCCATTTTTTGGAAGACACGTGCTAACTGCCCAAGGGCATCATCCCGCTTGCTTAGTTGATCCAGGGTTGAAGGCTCGAACCTGTTCTCTTCAACAGCGGCGGCAGCTCCCATTACCACCTTTACCTGTTCCAGATAATCCAACAATGACTGTAAAGTCTCACGCAATTTGGATGTCATGGCGTTGAAGGCGTTCCCCAAGAAACCGATCTCATCCTCTGTGGTGACCTCCGCTTGTGCGGCAAGATCGCCCTCCTGAATTTGCTTCGCTGTTCCAGCTAAACGGAGAATGGGGCGCGCAATATCGCGCCCAATTGCCCACGCAAGCATCAAGCCTGCAAAAAGAACAATCGCCGCGCCAGCAATGGATGTCGTCTGCGCGCTTCCCAGTTGTTCACGTCCATTGTTTAGATCGGATTGAAGAAGGTCCTGCTGAAGCGTTGTTTCATCTGCCAGGATCTCTATCATCGTGTTTGCCAGAGGAACCGCTCCGGTGCGGAACAAATACAAATCCTCCCGCGCGTGCTCGCCTTCCACTGATTCAAACATCTGGTCAGGCAGTTTTAGAAAAGAGTCGCGGGCCGTTTCGATGTTGTTCAGATTTTCTTGTTGGCTTTGGGAAAGCGCGTCGCGTTGCTCGGTAAGGATTTCCCAGGCCTGTATGTTGGCATTAAGATTCGCTGTGTATTCAAACTTAAAGCTATCGCGGCCCGTTGTGACATAACCCCGTAATCCTGCAACCATCGCATAGAAGGATGATTGGAAATTAGCCATTGCCCCCATCACCTCAATATTTCTTGCAGTTGGCTCGCGCCCTTCTTGAGTTTTGATCATGCTGCCCGAGTTAACGATCACTGTGTTGATCAGCGGGGTAGCATCCACGATCAAGATTCTAAGGGCCGGTTCACGGCGAAGCTGGTCATCACGCAGTTCGAACAATTGGGGAACAAGCAAAGACCATTGATTGTAGTTCGAACGGAGTTTGTCAAGGTTACTCGCTAAGTCCCGGTATTCGGGCGAATCCTGTGCGCCCGCTTGGTTCAAAACTGCCTCCAGTTCAGCCAAATTGGCTTCGAATTCAGCCTGATTGACTAAATAATTAGCCTGATATTGAGAATCACCTAAGGCGAGATATGCCTGTAAGTCCGCAACCAACTCCAACAGGTTGGCTTGCGCCCGCGCCGCGGCGAGCGTAGTTGGCGCACGCAGGTTGGTAGTGCGGTTGATTTCCTGTATCGCCAGATTGCTGGCGGAAATACCCAGCCCATACCCTACTAGCATGAGCGCGATGAGAATGCCAAACCCGAGGATCAGTTTGGGACCAATCTTAAGTTTCCGCCCGAGAGTCACCAATACACTGAACGGTGGGAGGACCTCGTACCAGCGCCTTTTTTTCTGAATCTCAGGATTACTCTTGATGGCAAGTACAGGCTGCTCGTCCATAAGAATCCATTTCTGTTACTAAAAGCTTTCGTCCCACCCAACATGAGTGAGGAAAACGACTCCAAACCAATCCTATTTGTACCAATCCGCAATATTCCAGATTTGAGAGTCCCAGGCAGTGAAATCATAGCCTTTGAGATCCTTGCTGACGATCACTGGGTTGGTCAGCTTGATAAGCGGGATGACCGCTATATCCTGGATGAGTAGCTCATTCATCTGAACAAACAATTCGGCGCGTTTGGTTTGGTCGAGTTCGGTCGTAGCTTGCTGAAACAATTCGTCGAATTTGGGATTGCAGTAACGCGACCAGTTTGGCAGCGACCATTCATTCTCTTTTTGTGCAATCTGGTCACAGGTCCAGCCCGACATGTAAGCTGTAGGATCAGGGCTCTTGTTGCTGAACGCAAATTCTTCGAGGTCTGCATAGAATTGCCGTCGTGTATCTGTCGTGTCCGTCGGGGGTCCTAAAAAGATGCTGGAGTCGATCTGTTTTAATTCAACAGCAATCCCAATTGCTTCGAGATCCTTCTTAACTTGTTCCTGATTTTTTTGGCGCAATGACTGGATCGTAGTTTGGAAGGTGAGACGCATTTCAAAGCCATCTTTTTCCCGAACTCCATCTTCATTCGTATCCACCCATCCAGATAGTTCCAGTAATTCAGCAGCTTTTTGTGGATCATAATCGTACTTGTTATTGGCAGAAGCATAAGTGGGCGGTTCTGCAAGAATGTTCGTTGTCAAAGTACCCACGCGACCATAGGGAGCGGCAACAGCTTCCCGATTGATCGCCATCGCAATCGCCTGGCGCACCGCCAAATCGGACAAAATCGGATGAGGATATTGTATGCTGGAGCGTTCTCCATCCGCCGTCTCCTTGTTTGGATCTGTAAAATTCAACATGATCCGTTCTACGAATGAAGACGGAGCGCCAATTGCCAGAGCCTTCCCTGTTGATTCAGCATCCGCGAGTTTCACTTCAGACACAGCCGTATTCCATACAAAGTCAACCAGCCCTTCCTTGCCCGCTGCGACAGCAGTATCCAGATCACCGCCGCCGCTTAGTTCCACTTTGCTAAAAAAGGGTTTATTGGGATCGCGATAATATGGATTAATTTCGTAAATAATCTTATTGGTAGTGACGGCATTCCCACCGATGATCAACACATCTTCGTTGCGAAATTCGGACACATAATAAGGTCCTGTACCAATTGCCTTCAAATTCGCTGGAGCCCCTGCCGCGTTGGCGCCGTTATAGGCTTCAAAAATGTGGCGCGGGATGATCATGCCCAGTTGACTGACAAAAGGTACGAACCATGAAGTGGTCGGTTGCTTGAAAGTGACCTTGACCGTATGGTCGTCAAGGACTTCAACTCTTTCGACCTCGGCATACGCAGCAGCACTGGTCGCTTTAACGTCCGGGTTGGTAGCGTATTGGTAAGTGAAAAGCACATCGTCCGCCGTGAATGGTTCGCCGTCTGCCCATTTGACATCCTGCTTGAGTTGCCAGGTTACCGACGTGCCATCGCTGGCAAGCTGACCATTATCAATGGTTGGAATCTCAGCCGCCAGAATAGGCAACATGTTTCCATCCTTGTCGAAGTTGGCTAAAGGTTCATAGGTGATGCGGCTGGCCTCCAAGTCCTTATCCCCAACCGAAAGGTGAGGGTTCACGATCGTCGGAGCCTGGAAGTACAACATCGTCAATATTCCGCCCTGACCTCGGGTTGGCGCGACTTCCGTTGGGGCTTCGGTGCCGCCTGCGTAGGCCCGACGGTGGCCAGCGGCTCGATTGCAGTGGGAGCGCAACTCGTCAAATGAAGCATCAGAGTTAACCCAATGATGCTCGTCTGAGCCATTGATCGTTTTGAAAAATCTCTGTTTCTCATTTAGCGCCTCCTAAACCTGATGTGAACTGATCCCAAGCGTGTTGATCTGGGAAGTCAACGACATCATAACCAGCTTGCTCCCAACAATTCTGCACACTTTCATTCAAGTCTATTCTTGTTTATCCATTGTGTCAGCTACAATATTCCTCAATGCATCGGCCTCGTTCTGTAAGTCTTTGAAGTATTGCGTATCCGTAATCTCTGCTACCTTCTTTTTCTGGCGGGTTTCGTCAAGAGCTATTTTCAATTCCGTTACTTGCTGTTTCAACTTCTCTTCTCGCAAGCGGACCTCACGTGCCATCTTTTGGAAGACGCGCGCCAATTGTCCAAGATCATCTTTTCTTCCCACAAGTCCGTCTAGTGAAGATGGCTCAAACTTATCTGCCTCAACATCAGCCGCAGCGACGGTCAATTTGATCACATTGGCTGTAATATCATTGTGGAAAAGATAACCAACGCTGATTGATAAGGCCACCGACAATATCAGGGAAACGATTAGCAATATCGTTGCGGAACGATTCGTTTCCGCGATCTGGTCCCGCGCTGAGTGTACCTGCTCACTAGCAAGAACAACCAATTCTTTTGCGATCGGATCAACGGCTCCTACTTGTATGTCAAACTCAGCAAAGCGACTATGTATTTCCACATCTAAGTTCAGTATCTCATTTGCTATATTCAAATACGAATCTAGATTCGAAACCACAAGGCTTCTTTCAACCTCACTCAAGTTTTCATTGTTCTGTATAGCGCCTCTCAATTCCTCGGCAGTATTAAGAGCTAATTGCATATTGGGTCGTTGACGGGTTAATAAATAGTCTTTCGAATGGGATTGCATCTCTCTGAAGAGAAGCACCAAATCTGGATCATGGGTGGTTTCAAGTGCATCCAGGAGCAATTCAGCTTGTTTCTCCAGGCGGTCCTCTGCCCCCGTATCTTTACCGGCAAGTTGCTCTGCTAACCCTACAGCCTCATTAAATGTCTCTTTGTATCTGGCCGCCGCAGATAGAAAAAAATTCAGATCCACGTTCCTTTCTTGAAGGGCAACACTGACATTGGAATTAGCTATCAAGCCCTTTAGGGTTTCACTCAGGGCAATAACCTCATCAACCTGGGAGTAGCTTGCATTGGCATAATTCTCACGCGCGACTTCAAACCCTACCGTAGGGTATCGAATGAAAAATTCTCTTTCGAAGCGACGCGCGTTTTTTAGCCCGGCATCCATTTCTAATACAACGCGTTGTATTTCGTTACTGATATCGATGGCTTCATCAGCCTTTTTTTCAACCGCGCTTAATGCGATAAATCCCGTTAGCGCAGTGATGATAATCAATCCAAGCAGTGCGCCAAACGCGATAAGAAATTTCGTCGTAATACTCAGTCTGTTTATTAAATGCTGGATGATGCGAAGCCTGATCATTGGAAGTTCATTGACCGCTGAATCATACGATTTGCAGAATTGTTTCCCGGATTCAAAAATTGGTTATGGATTGAACTGTTTCATTTTTCAGTCGAGTACAGATAGACGATATTGGATTTTATTCCATCAACACCTACACTGGGGTCGTCGAATCTTACCACTCTGAATTTAGCCAAACCACAATCACCAAATTCATTGCAAGAAATCGCACCGATCAAGCCTTCGAAACCTTGTAGGTTATACAGATAATCCCTTAGAGCCTGCCTGCCAATATGAAGCGTGCCATCAGAGTCTTTAACAGCAACCGCTTCAATGGCTTTTAGCAGAATGGTCGCGGCATCGTAAGTGTGAGCATGGAAATTTGTGGTTAACTCTTCGTTATATTTCGCAATATAAGCGTCCACGAAGGCATCATATTCTTCACTCGATGGTTTATCAGGAACGATGTAAAAAGTGCCAACGCCCGCATCCATAACTGACTCCACAAATGAACCCAACAAGAGACTGTCGGCACTCATAAGTATGATATTTTCAAACCCCGATACTTCCTTTGATTGGAGTACGATCAGATCACCTTCTGGTTGGAATACGGGGAAGAACAAAAATTCAGCGCCTGAATTGACAATCGCTTCCAGAATTGGCTTCATATCTTCGTCGCCTTTGTTGATTTCGCCAGAATAAACCATTTCGCCGCTCAAATCGGCGAAGGCTTGTTCGAAAACATTTCCGAGACCCTGACTGTAGCTATCCGCGGCAACAACGATAACGGCGGCTTTTGACTTCCCAAGCTCCTGAAATGCAAATGTGGCAGCAGCCAGACCTTGATCTGCGTCATTGTGGGCTGTCCGGAAATAACCTGGGTGAAAGTCTTCACCTTTTACCTGATTGGCAGCAGTAAGCGAAGGGGATGTATTCGAGCCGGAGATCATTACCAACCCTGCGTCAGACAAATACGCCATGGCGCCTCGTGCTTCGCTCGAGCAGGTAGTTCCGATAACACCGATGATCTGGGGATCTGCCACGATCTGCAGCCCGGCCGTTATCCCTCCCTCCTTGGAACATTGGGAGTCTGCCCGAACCAATTCAACAGGGTGATCATGAATTGTGCCTCCAATTGCGTCTAGAGCCATTTCCACACTCCGGCTGTATCGTGTGCCGCTTGGGCTGACACTTCCGCTCAGGGCTTGCATGATTCCTACTTTTATTGGCTTACCAGGTGCAATATCTACACATCCAATTGCATCCCGACATTCAAATTTAGGAGCACAAGAAGAGGTTAATACAATAATCAAAGTAAAACTAATGAGCATTGTCGCAAGCAATGATAATTTTGAATGAACTGTCTTGCTTGTCATGTTCATCTCCTACAATAAAGTAATTTCAAGTCCGTTGAACTGGAAAGTCAAGGGCATGATGACCTGATTGGAATTGGAATCGAGCTGGATCGCCTTCTCGGTACCACCATCCTTTACACACAAAGCGGCAGAAATCGGCTCGCTGTTCCCATCCGGAGTAATGCGGTGCAACCAGACTTTCATTTCCTTTGAAGAAACTGGTGGGAACTCGATGAATATATTTCTTAATTGCCTGTATGCTGGAATTTCAATCTCAACGCCATTAGCAGATCTTTCTTCGTTTGCATAAACAAATCTAAATGTACCTGCCAGGGGTCTTCCAGCATCAACAATTTTTAACGTCGCCTGCTCACTGGTATCCGATGTTTCCACTTTCAATTCGATTACAACCCGAGAGACAAATGCGCCTTGACGGACAACAAGATATGTAACAACAAGAACTACAAGTCCCACCCCGATGGCAATAAAGCGTTGGGCCGGGTCACTCCAAATGAAAATCCCATAAACAAATACACTACCCAGGTAGAATAGGTAAATAATCGTCAGAACCAAAGGGTTTCCCAGGAAGCCAAAGGAGAGTTTTGGCGTGTAATCCCCTTTGTGACGGCTGGCTGCCAGCATCAGCATGGGGAAAATCCCGCCCAACAGAGGAAGCAGGATAACGCCAAGAACGCCAAGGAGCCATGAAAAAGACTCCCGACCGGTAAACAACATCCATTCCACGGCCATAAAAAGCAACAAGATGGGGGTTATACTGACCATGAACTGGGTTGTCTTTTTGGCATTTGAAGGGAGCACCTCACGGACTTGATAATATAGGCCGTAAGACATATGAATCGTTCCTATTCCCATCGCCAGGATGACATAAATGATTCCTAGAATTGGAACAACGCCGCCAACCTTTATTGCCAGGGGCGAAAGTGCCGTTCCAGTTTCATTGATGAGCACAATGGATGGAATAGCTCCATTGACCGCGATCACCCACAGGCTATAGAGAGCAATTGCCGTTACCAAAGCCATCATATTTCCCCAGATCAGGGAGCTTCCACCTGGATCGCGGCGCAGAACTACTTTAGCGGCATTTCCAGCGGAAGTATGTCCAAAATAAGCGAACAGGACCACACCAAAGATTAGTTCAAGAATCTTGGGA
>Ga0154774_1053_pt7 | contig 13358 bp, 12 predicted proteins | sample Rifle2008BG16ft_FD_105782 | JGI IMG/M metagenome (GOLD analysis project Ga0154774, IMG submission 105782) | Chloroflexi bacterium RBG_16_57_11
AACCGCCATGCCTTCAGGAAAGTTCTGCAAACCGATGCCAAGAGCCAGCGCCGCTGCCCCCGCCATTGTGGCAGACGGTAGCCCGGCGCCTACTGCGCCGAAAGCTACCCCTACCGCCAACCCCTCAGGGATGTTGTGCAGGGTGATTGCCAGCACCAGGAGGATGCTGCGTTGCCAATTGGTCTTGATGCCTTCGGCGTCTTCCATCGGAAACCCCAGATGGAGGTGAGGCAGGAGGCGGTCTATGACCCATAAGAAACCGCCTCCGAGCAAAAAACCCACCGCCGCGGGAACCCAAGGGGGAAAAGGACCGGCCTCAGCCATTTCGATCGCTGGAGCCAGCAACGACCAGAAGCTGGCAGCGATCATCACCCCCGCCGCAAAACCCAGCATGCCATCCAGCAAGGTGCGATTGACGGTTCTGAAAAAGAAGACCATGCTGGCCCCAAGGGCGGTCACAAACCAGGTGAAAGTCGTTGCAGCCAGCGCTTGCATGACCGGATTAAGACTGGTGAACCATTCCAACATATGTGGGCCTCTATTTTGATTTATTTTTCGCGCTTTTTTGAACATTCTGGGCGACTCTTCAGACAGTCCGCCTCCGAGCAGCACCCCTGGTATTATAACCGGTTGCTATGTGTTATTCAAAACAGGAGACTAAGCCCCTACAACACCACGGGTATATTATAATTTGGGCATGTCTAATCAGCTTTCACATATCGATGAAACCGGACGAGCTCGCATGGTGGACGTGGGACGCAAACCGGATACCGAGCGCAGCGCCATCGCAAGAGGCGAAGTCCGCATGCGCCCGGAGACGCTGGCGTTGATCCAGGCCGGAGCCATGAAGAAGGGCGATGTGCTCACTGTCGCCCAACTGGCTGGTGTGATGGGTGCCAAGCGGACGGCCGAATTGATCCCGTTGTGCCACCCGCTGCCATTGACCCACATCGACGTGGTGATCACGCCAGATGCCGATCTACCGGGTGTGCAGATCATCGCAACGGTACGCACGGTTGGTAAGACCGGTGTGGAAATGGAGGCGCTGACCGCGGTCTCGGTAGCCGCCCTGACTGTCTATGACATGGCGAAAGCCGTGGAGAAGACCATGCAGATCCAGAACATCCGCCTGGTGCAGAAACATGGCGGGCTGAGTGGAGATGTGGTTAATGGATAGCTTGAGCATGAATAGCATCAGCGATGACAGCGTTAGCAGTCAGGGTCAAATAACCGTGCTATTTTTTGCTACCTTGAAAGAGCGCGCCGGCACGCGCCAGGCTGTAGTTGAATTACTGCCAGGGACCCGTGTGATTGATCTCAAAGCTCAGCTTGAACAGAAATTCCCCGGGCTGGCCGGGATGACGAGTACGGTGTTAATCTCGGTGAACAAAGAGTTTGCATTTGACGATGAACAAATCCCCACCGGGGCAGAAGTGGCGATCTTTCCGCCGGTCAGCGGCGGTGGGCTAGAGGAATTACCGACCCTTTTTGCCATTACCGAGGCTGAGCTGGATTTGAATGACCTGCTAAAGCGCATTACCCTGCCCAGCACCGGTGCCGCCTGCATCTTTACCGGCATGGTGCGCGGCATCACCACGCGCGGCGACCCGCATGAGACCCGCTATCTGGAGTACGAAGCTTATTTACCGATGGCAGAAGCCAAGATGCGCCAGGTGGCCGAAGAAATCCGGTCGCGCTGGGACAGCGTACAAGGCATCGCCATTGTGCAGCGCATTGGCAAGCTTTACCCCAAGACCCCTACGGTATTGATCGCCTGCACCGCGGCGCACCGCGATACAGGCGTTTTCGAGGCGGCACGTTATGGCATCGATCGCCTGAAAGATATCGTACCGGTATGGAAAAAGGAAGTCGGCCCGCTGGGTGAGGAATGGGTCGAGGGTGATTACCTGCCAGGCCTGAATGACTGACATTCGCTGCACCAACTGCCGGCGCCCTTATCCCGACGTGGGAGCGCCTTATCGTTGCCCGGTATGCGCCGGGTTATATGATTATGAAGCCCTACCGGTGTTCGACCTCAGAACGGTCGATCCATCGCTACCCGGCATCTGGCGTTATCGCCAGACCTTCGGATTGGCTGATGAAGCGCCTCAGGTAACCCTCGGCGAGGGGATTACACCGCTGGTGTGGCGCAACTCTTTCGGCCGCGACATGGCCTTCAAGCTCGAGTTTCTCAACCCGACCGGCGCGTACAAAGACCGTGGTTCGGCAGTATTGACCAGCTTTCTGATCGAGCGTGGGGTGAAGACGGCCGTGGAAGACTCCTCCGGTAATGCCGGGGCCTCTTTTGCCGCATATGCTACTTCCGCCGGTATCCAAGCGCAGGTGTACATCCCCGATTCGACCTCCGGGCCCAAACTGGCACAGATCGAGCGATACGGCGCAGAAGTCATGCGGATCATGGGACCTCGGTCTAATGCGACGCAAGCCGCGCTTCGTGCAGTCGAGCAAGGCTTGGTGTACGCCAGCCACGCCTACCTGCCACAGGCGCTGGCAGGGTACGCCACACTGGCCTTCGAGCTATACGAGCAAATCGGAGGTGCGCCTGGCGCAGTCGTCCTGCCAGCCGGTCAGGGGAACCTGCTCCTGGCGGCGGCGCGTGGCTTTGCCGCGCTGAAATCTGCCGGGTTGATCCAACGCATACCCAAGATAGTTGGCGTTCAGGCGTTAGCTTGCGCTCCGCTGTGGGCTTTGTACCGCTATGGGGCCGCCGGGCTGGGTTGGGTTGCGGAGGGTGAAACCCTGGCCGAGGGTGTGCGGGTGCGCTTCCCGATCAGAGGCGATGCCGTAATGCAAATGATCGCCGAACATGACGGACTGCTGCTCGCTGTAGACGAGCCAGATATCCTGCCTGGGCGCGACCAATTGGCACGCTTGGGGTTTTATGTCGAGCCAACCTCTGCAATTGTTTGGAATGCCATCCAACAGGTTGCCATAGAGCTACCCGATCCGGTGGCGGTCGTGCTAACCGGCTCGGGATTAAAGGCGAGCTAGCTTTTTACGGAGAGGGTCATGATGATCGAAGGCGAACAAGCTTACAGGAGAGTATCGTGATACAAGAGAAAATCGTCATCACCGGGATGGGCACGGTTAATCCACTCGGCCTATCGGTAAAAGAGAGCTGGGAAAACGCACTGAACGGCGTTTCGGGAGTCGGTCCGATCACCTTGTTCGACTCTTCGCGCCTGCTGGTGCGGATTGCCTGCGAGGTCAAGGGTTTCAAACCGGAAAATTACATGGAACCGAAGGAAGCCCGCCGGCGCGATCGCTACGAGCAAATTGCCGCCGCAGCGGCGAAGGAAGCGATTGCCCAGGCCGGTCTGCAGGTGGGCGAAGACGAGCGTGGCCGCGTTGGAGTGGTCGTATCCTCGGCAATTGGGGGAATTGCAACGATTCACGACCTTGTCGTCACATCGATTAACGAGGGACCCCGGCGCATCAGCCCATTTACGATTCCGATGATCATGGCCAACGGCGCGGCCGGGTTGATTTCCATCGACTATGGATTTCGCGGTCCTAGCCTGTCGGTTGCTTCGGCTTGCGCTTCAGGGATCGATGGAATCGGCACAGCCTGGATGCTGCTCAAGGCAGGGATGATCGACGTCGCCGTCACAGGCGGCAGCGAGGCGACCATCACCGAAGTCGGGGTGGGTGCATTTGACCGGGTCGGAGCAATGTCCCGCCGCAACGAAGATTATTCGCAGACACCGCAACCCTTTGACTTGAACCGCGATGGGCTGGTGATGGGTGAAGGGGCAGCAGTATTGGTATTGGAGCGCGAGGGCCACGCCCGAAAGCGCGGAGCCGAAATCATGGCCGAGCTGGCCGGCTACGGCGCAACCGCGGATGCATTCCATATCACCGCCCCGGCGGAGGACGGCTCCGGAGGCGCGGCGGCTATCCGCCAGGCGATGGCTTCGGCTAGCGTCAGCCCTGAACAGCTAGGTTACATCAACGCCCATGGCACCGGCACCATGCTGAATGATATCTCGGAGACAAAAGCCATCAAGTCGGCGCTGGGTCCTCAGGCATATAAAATCCCGGTCTCGTCCACCAAATCGATGACCGGGCATATGATGGGGGCCACCGGCGCGCTGGAAACGATCTTCTGCGTCCAGGCGGTGCAAACCGGCGCTCTGCCGCCCACCATCCATTACCAGACCCCCGATCCGAATTGTGACCTGGATTACCTACCCAACCAGGCGCTCGAGCGAAAAATCGAGGTAGCCATTAACAACGCCTTTGGCTTTGGGGGGCATAACGCAGTCTTGGTTGTGCGCGCCTACCGGTGATATAATCAGGTCTTTGGAAACGAGCCGTATGGCCAATATTCTTACGAAGTGGAAAGACGGGCTATCAAAGTCCAGCAAGGCTGCCTTTGGGCAAATTGCCACCATCCTGGGGGCGAGCGAGATTGAGCCGGAAACCTGGGATGACCTGGAAGCATTGCTCATCCAGGCCGATCTGGGCGTGGATACCACCGATGTCATCCTGGATGCCCTGGAGCAGCGTGTGGACCGCGAGGGCTTGACAAAAGCCAATGACCTGAAAGCCGCTCTGCGTGACGAGCTGCGCCGCACCCTGCTCACCCCGCCGGAGCTTGACTTCGACCCTCAGCCGACCATCATCTTAATCGTCGGTGTGAATGGTTCGGGTAAAACGACCAGCATCGCCAAGCTTGGACAGCGATTTGACCACAGCGGAAAAAGCGTGTTGTTCGGCGCAGCGGACACTTTCCGGGCGGCGGCGGTGGACCAATTGGAGACCTGGGCGCAACGGCTTGATCTTCCGGTCATCTCCGGGCAGTTAGGCGGCGATTCGGCCGCCGTGGCCTATGACACGGTTCAGGCCGCGGTGGCGCGCAATATGGATATCGCGCTGATCGATACCGCCGGTCGCTTACACACCCGGCTTAACCTGATGGAGGAGCTGAAAAAGGTGCACCGTGTAGTCGGCAAAGCGTTGCCCGGCGCACCGCACCATGTATGGCTGGTGATGGATGCCACCACCGGACAAAACGCCCTCCAGCAGGCGCGCGCTTTCAAGGATGCAGTTAAAGTGACCGGCGTGATCCTGGCAAAGCTGGATTCATCCGCTCGCGGCGGGATGGCCTTCGCAATCCAACGCGAATTGGGACTCCCCATCCTGTTCGCCGGGCTGGGCGAGAAACCAGACGACCTGCAACCCTTCGATCCGGATGGGTTTGTGGATGGTATCATGGCGGAATTTTAAGCGGGAGAACCATCCGGCGAATGACTACAGGTGCAAAAGGTAGCCTATTGCCGTATGCTTAACCCCTCATAGGAGATGAAAATGCAAGACCTGATCGATCGAATGCAAGCTGCTCAAGAAAAAACCGCGCACCTGCTGGTGCGTCTTTGACTTCCCCATAAAAGAAGCCCAGCTCTCAGAGTTACAAAAGAAATCCGAAGAGCCCGACCTGTGGAATGACCCCGAACAGGCCCGGGATGTGATGAAGAAATTGGCCAGGTTGCGCGACGAAGTCGAGGACTGGCGCGCAGTGCAACAACGCGTCAATGATGCGTTGGAGCTGGCGCAGTTGGATGACGAAAGCCTGCGGGCGGACCTGGAAAAAGAGATCCAGTCGCTTGAAACCGAGCTTGAGCGTCGTGAGCTTAAGGTGATGCTCTCCGGGCCTCACGCCCAGGGCGACGCTCTGCTGACCATCAATGCCGGCGCAGGCGGCACCGATTCGCAGGATTGGGCAGCCATGCTCCTACGGATGTACCTGCGCTGGTGTGAGAACCACGGCTACGAGACCGAAATTCTTGACACAACCGAGGGCGAGGAAGCAGGAATCAAAACGGTCACCATCGCCGTCAACGGACCTTATGCTTATGGCTATCTCCGCCCGGAGAAAGGGGTCCACCGGCTGGTGCGCCTGTCACCTTTCGACGCCGCCCATCGCAGGCATACCTCATTCGCTCAGGTAGAGGTATTGCCGCAGGTGGAGGACGAGGACGAGATCGAGATCGATCCCGGTGACCTGCGCATCGACACGTATCGCTCGGCCGGCGCCGGCGGTCAGAATGTGCAAAAGAACGACACCGCCGTACGGATCACCCACTTGCCGACCGGCATCGTGGTGACCTGTCAGAATGAGCGCTCGCAGACGCAAAACCGCGAGAATGCTATGCGTGTGTTGCGAGCCCGCCTGCTGGAGATCCAACAGGAAGAACAGGAGAAACAGCTTGCCGAGCTGCGTGGAGAATACACCAAGGCTGAATGGGGCAGCCAGATCCGCTCTTATGTGCTCCATCCATACCAGATGGTTAAGGATCATCGCACCGATTTCGAAGTAGGTAACGCTCTGGGGGTGCTGGAGGGGGATCTGGATGGTCTGATCGAAGCTTACTTGCGTGCCATGATGGGGAATGGGGCCTCTCAATCGAATGAGAAATAAAACGGCGCTGGTCGCCGTTTTATTTCTTTGCCTGGTCTTGAGCGGTTGTGTCACGCTCAAAGACCCGGAGGCCTCGCAGGAGTACTCGGCCGACCTGGTGGCGACTGTCGGCCCAGGACAGACAGCCGGGCAGACGTTCGTCTCACGGAGACCGCGCTTGAACCAGGTACAGCTCTGGCTGCGCCAGGCCAAGCCGCCGGTGCAGCCGGATGGCGAGGTCTTCGCCGAGTTGTACGCCTCACCGGAAGCTGAGCAGCCGCTGGCTCGGGTCGCGATCCGTTACGCCACAATCGCTCGCTCCCTGCTCGTGACCATACCGCTGCCGCCACAGAGCGACGAGCCTGACCAAGGCTACTACCTGGTGTTAAAGACCGGTGATGGGGCGATTGGCGTGCTGGGGCGGGCTGAGGACGCCTATCCATTCGGTGAGCTGCTGGTGAATGGTGGAGCGGTGGATGCGGATGCAGCGTTTCGCCTGGGCTATGCCTACGACGCCCCGGCCATGATCCACGACGCGACCAAAGCGCTCTCCGGAATCTGGCTGTTAATTCCAATTATCGTGTTGCTTTGGGCTCCAGGACGCCTATTGTTATCCGTTTTTGCAGGCCAGCTACGATTGGATTGGGGTGAGCGAAGCGCCCTGGCGATTGGTTTGAGTATGGCGCTGGTTCCGCTGGTCATGCTATGGACGACTGCGCTCCACTTATCCTGGACCCGGACGGGAGTCATTCTGGTTTACACCTCGGTTGTCGCCGGGCTGGTCTGGCGTGCCTGGCGTACCCGACCTCATCCACTCCGGCTTTCCTTGGATAGCACGGACCTGGTGCTGGCGTCGATCCTGGCATTCTCGCTGCTCATCCGCCTGGCGATGGTGCGCGACCTGGCTGCGCCCGCCTGGGTGGATTCGGTGCACCACGCCACAATCACGCGCCTCATCTTGCAAGAGGGGGGCTTCCCGCAGAGCTACGCATTAACAATGCAAACAGAAGCCAGCGGCTATCACCCTGGCTTTCACAGTCTGGCCGCGGCCTTCCACTGGTTGTCTGGACTGGATCTTCCCGAGAACTTGCTACTCCTTGGCCAGGTGTTGAATGCGGCCTGTATCCTTGGAGTGTACCTGCTCACCACTACGCTGACGAACGACAGGCGTGCCGGGTTGTTTGCGGCTCTGATCGCCGGGGTTTTTTCACCCATGCCGGCGTATTACACCAGCTGGGGTCGATACACCCAGCTGGCAGGACTGGTTATCCTGCCCGCTGCGTTTAAGCTGGTCCAGGTGGTCCTCGAAGATGGGCAAACCACCTGGAAAAACCGCGCTAGCTTGTGGGGTCTGGCTGCGGTCGCATGCGGCGGCCTGTTCATGACCCATTACCGGGTGGCGATTTTCCTGGCCCTTCTCCTGGCGGCATACCTGTTGGGTGAGACGCTGCGCAACCTGGATAAGACACCATTGTGGCGAAGTCTGCCGCCTGTCCTGGGACGGCTGGGAGCTTTGGCCGGAATCTCGCTGTTGATCACCCTGCCGTGGTGGCCCAATCTGTACCAGTCGATGATCGCACCACGACTGGCGTTACACCCATTGGCGCCGATACCACTGAAGGTGGATTGGGGGCTGCTGACACCGGCGTATGGTAAGGCGGCGCTGATCCTGGCAGCAGGCGGGCTGGTCTGGTCGGTTTTTCGGGCGCGCTGGTTCGGTCCTGTGCTGGCGCTGTGGGTCGGGTTGATGTATCTGAGCGCCAACCAGGGGACGGTATCGCTACCTGTATCGACCGGGATCAATAAAACCTCGGTGGAGATTATGCTCTTCCTGCCGATCGCGGTCCTGGGAGGTTTCCTGATCGGCGACCTGATCGATCTATCCGACCGCTATATGCCCGCCATCCTGCGCCGCCCATACCATATAAGTATCGCTCTGATCACCGCCGCGCTGGGGATTATCGGGGCGCAAAAGCTGCTGCCCATCCTTAATCCCTCTACGCTGCTCTTTCGCCAGGCCGACCGGCAGGCGATCACCTGGATCGAGAACAACCTGGCTAAAGACGAGCGATTTTTGATCAACCCGTTCTTGTGGGGTTATGATCTGTATGCCGGGCAAGATGGGGGTTCCTGGATCACACCACTTTCGGGCCGGTTAACCCTACCGCCGCCGGTGCTCTACGGGCTAGGAGATGAAGCGGAAGTGAAGGCCATCACACAGGCCAGCCGCCAAACCCTTGATCATGGCAAAGACCCGGCTGCGTTGCATGCTTTAATGCAGGAGCAGGACATCCATTACGTCTATACCGGCGGTCGCGGTGGGGCGATATCGCCGGGGGCGCTGAAAAGCAGCCCGCTCTTCGAGGCCCTCTATCACCAGGACGGTGTGTGGATCTTCCGCCTCCGCAAGCGGGGTATAATGCCTCATAAAATTTTGTCGTATCGTAAGCCTTACACAATATCAGATTTCCGGAGTGAATCCATGAAATCTAACCTATCGATCGGTCTTCCACGGATGCACTTAGAACCGGGTGAGAAAAGAGATTTCTTGCCTGAGTTTGTCCAGCGCCTGTGCCATTTTGGATTCGAGATTTTCCTCGAGCATGATTACGGCATTGGGATGGGGTACAAGGAGAGTGATTACGTAGCGCTGGCCCCAACAGCACAACTCACGACGCGTTTGGAGACTTTTAATAAAGATATTATTCTCGTGCTGCGCTATCCAGGTGACGATGCGCTTGCGAACATGCAGCCGGGCGCATGCCTGATTTCGATGCTGCATTATCCAACGCGACCGCGTCGGGTAGCGCTCCTGAAAGAAATGGGACTTGAAGCGATATCCCTCGATTCAATCCAGGATGATGTAGGCCGGCGCCTCATCGAGAATCTTCGAGCTGTTGCCTGGAACGGTGTGGAGGTGTCCTTCAAAGTATTGAAAGAGCATTACCCTCCGCCTGGCCTGGAAGATCCGAATCGCTTGCCCATCAAAGTAACCGTGCTTGGCGCTGGCGCGGTGGGTATGTTCGCCATCCAGGCTGCAATCCGCTACGGGAATGAAAAAACCTGGCGTCATATGGCCAGCATTGGGGCTACTGGTGTTCAAGTTACCGCGGTGGATTATGATTTGACGAATCATCCGGCGATCACGCAGCAAATCTTGAAGTATACAGATATACTGGTCGATGCCACCCAACGACCGGATCCTACATCGCCGGTTGTCCTGAACGAGTGGATCGGCCTGATGCGCCCGCACGCTGTGCTATTAGATCTATCTGTAGACCCGTATGACTGCGATCCGGTGCTCCGCTCGGTGAAAGGCATTGAAGGGATCCCGCAGGGGAATCTGGATCAATATGTTTTCATGCCGGATGATCTTGCTTACGAAGCGATCCCACCTTGTGTCCAGACGAAAGAAAGGCGTCTGGCGGTCTCTTGCTATTCCTGGCCCGGGATTTACCCCAAGGAATGCATGGATTTATATGGAAAACAGCTAGCTCCGCTGCTGCATGAAATTGCCAAGCGCCGCGGGGTCCAAAATATCGACCGCGATGGGAGCTTTTTTCAGCGGGCGATTGGCCGCGCCATGCTCTCGAATTGGAAGAATATTGATGAGAAAGGGAAACAGTGATGAAGAACCAAATCACAGTGGGCTTTCCTCGTATGCGTAAAGAACCTGGCGAGAAACGCGTGTTCTTGCCAGATTTCATCCAAATGCTAACCCGCTTTGCCGATGTCTTCCTTTCTGAAGGCTATGGTAGTCGCTTGGGATACAGTTTCGACGATTTCCGCCAGGGTAATCCACGCGTTTTCCAGACAGACCAAAAAGATGCCTTTCAAAAAGACTATGTAATCATGCTGCGTTCACCTAATAATGATGAGTATGAGCTGCTAAAGAGAGGCGCATGTCTGATTTCGATGATCCACTACCCCACTCGTCCACAGCGAGTGAAAATTCTTAATCAATTGGGCATTAACTCGATCTCCCTGGACAGTATTGTCGATGATCACAATTTACGGCTCGTCGAGAATATGCGTGCTGTGGCATGGAATGGCTTGGAGGTTGCCTTTGATATACTGGAGAAATTATGGCCGGACCTGCAGCGAGACAATGGCAGTCCATTTCAGGTCCTGATTCTTGGTACCGGCATGGTTGGAAAGCATGCTGTGGAAGCAGCGACGAAGCTCGGCAATATCGAGCGGAACGCCCGCCAAATCGAGAGCAATGGGCCCGGATCGATCGCACTCAGTATTGGGCGTAACCTCACTCAAAATTGCGAGGCTCTGGAGGCTTTGTTGCGCCAGGCGGATGTGCTGGTCGACGCGACCCAACGTCGTAATCCCAGCCAGCCTGTCATAACCAATGCCTGCCTGTCTTGGCTACCGGCACATGCGATTGTCGTCGATCTGGCTGTCGACCCATATTTGCTGGATCATGTGCCGCCAGTGGTCAGGGGGATCGAAGGGATACCCCAGGGCAATCTGGATAAATATGTGTTCATGCCAACCGACCCGGAGTGGGATATAACCGTGCCAGCCTCCACTCCATCAGAGCATCGCAGGACTACGGTCTCCTGCTACTCATGGCCCGGTATTCATCCAGCAACCTGTATGGATCATTATGCCCGCCAGATGGTGCCGCTAATGAAGGAATTGCTGACTAAGGGCTACCACGGCCTGTCATTGGATGGGGGTTATTTCGAGCGAGCTTTATATCGCGCCAGGCTACCAGAGCCCGAATAGTCTTGGTTTGACTTTTGTTTTGTCAGGTGAGGGGCAAAGGGAAATTGGGACCATGCGGGCGCGGTGGCATTGTAATCAACCGTGACATTCCCCTCACCTTGGCTCCGCCGCCCAGGGGGGAGAAGAGGACAATAGGCGACTATGTTTTGCTGTTCTGCTACCAATTTTCCGACACCGCAAATTAAATGCTGCAAACGATGATCTTGCGCGTCCAGGTGTTTTCGAAATCGTACCCGCGCCAATACTGGATGCTAATGGGGGGCATGCTGATCAACACCATCGGCATGATGTTTATATGGCCATTCCTGAATATTTATCTTAAGGAAACGTTGGGAATTCCGGTCGCTACGGCAACCCTGCTGCCCATGCTGGAACAAGGGGTGTCACTGTTCACCACGCTGGCTGCTGGATCGGTGGCAGATCGCTTTGGCCGCAAGTGGCTGATGGCCTTGAGCCTGGGAGCGAGTTCTGGTATCTACTTATTAATGGGTTTTGCCACACAATGGTGGATGTTCGCCGTGCTGTTGGGGTTGCGCGGTTTCTTCCTGCCGCTGTATCGCGTGGCCGCGGATACCATGGTGGCAGACCTGATCACCGATGAGAATGAACGCATACCGGCTTACTCGCTGTTGCGCACGGCGAACAACCTGGGAGTGGCAATTGGACCGGTGCTGGGCGGGTTTGTTGCGGCGGTGAGCTACAAGGCAAGCTTTTTAACCGCTGCCAGCGCGATGCTGTTTTTCGCTTTATTGGTGACAGTTGGGATGAAAGAGACTCTGCCGGGAGGCAGGAAAAACTCCCACAGAGCTGGTGGTAGGGCATCTGGCACGCCTCCAGGTGGTTACTTGGCAATCCTGCGTGACCACATCTTTATGTTTGCGCTGCTGGCTTTCGCTTTCAATGGCATGGGAGCGGCGTTACCATTCCAATTATTGGGAATTTATGGAAAAGAGAACTTTGGGCTGAGCGAGTCTGTAATTGGAATGATCGTAATGGTTAACGCGCTGATGGTGGTGTTTTTTCAAGTACCAGTGTCAAGAGTCACCCGCAAGCTGGAAAGCTTGAAGGTGCTGGCGACCGGGGCGGTATTCTACGCGCTGGGTGTTATCAGTATGGCCTTCGGGAGCCAGGCGCTGCACTTCGCCTTCGGGATGGCCATACTGACGGTTGGAGAATTATTGATCGCGCCCACCTTTATCAGCTTTGCAGTCAATCTGGCGCCGGAGGAGATGCGCGGGCGGTATATGAGCGCTTATTGGGTAAGTTGGAGCGTGAGCCGCGGGGTCGGTCCGGCGCTTGCCGGGCAGATCTATGATACTATCTCGCCGACCGCCATCTGGTACGTGGGCGGGATGTGGAATCTTCTGGCGGCGGTGATCTTTGCCAGCCTGGCGCCCGTATACCGGCGGCGAAAAGTGGCCCCAAAAACCGAAAAAACCGCCGTAATTCCTTGACAGTGGACCTTAGTGCACGTATAATCGCTTAGCCTGCCCAAGGGGCAGGCATTGTTATGGCTTAATGCCGCAGGTTAACCGCCTGCTTGTAGCAATCTGGCAATAGATTTATGAAATTGAAACAGGAGTAAGAGCATGCCCCCGCATCCCAAGAGAAAACACTCTTCCGGCCGTCGTGATCGCCGGCGCGCCCATGACGCGCTGACCCCGCAGGCCCTGGTGCAATGCAGCAACTGTGGCGAGATGCGCCTGCCACATAGCGTGTGCCCCAGCTGCGGCCATTATAAGGGCCGTGAGGTGATCAACCTCGAAGAAGAGAAAAAGAAATAAGCTCCGGGCCGTGCGCGTCACGGCCCGCTTGCGTAATAGGACAAAAATCGTCAATCGATCCTAGCTATGGAACCAACCCAAACGGCTTTCGTCTTCCCCGGCCAAGGCTCACAGGTTGTTGGCATGGGTTCAGAGCTGGCACAGGCTTATCCGGCCGCTCGCCAGGTCTTTGCTCAGGGTGATGATATCCTGGGTTTCCCACTCTCGCGACTGGCCTGGGAAGGCCCCGAAGCGGATTTAAATGACACCATCAACACCCAGCCAGCCTTGCTGGTCCATTCTGTGGCAACCTGGGTGGTCTTTCGAGAGCATTTCCCCGGTTTTCACCCTGCCTTCGTCGCCGGGCACTCCATGGGAGAGCTGAGCGCGCTAGTAGCCTCCGGCGCGCTTCCCTATGAAAGCGCCCTGCGGCT
>Ga0154774_1136_pt1 | contig 13278 bp, 19 predicted proteins | sample Rifle2008BG16ft_FD_105782 | JGI IMG/M metagenome (GOLD analysis project Ga0154774, IMG submission 105782) | Chloroflexi bacterium RBG_16_57_11
TCGGTGGTCGGAGAAAGATACCATGCTTTTCTATTCCAGGAGGCTATTCAGCCTCAAATTGCGCAACATTGCGCTGTAATATTAGGCAGTCGAAATGAAATTACGTGGCATGATCTTTGATTTGGACGGCACCCTGGCGGACACCATGGAGATCTGCCTGCAAGCCTTTCAAGAGACGCTCAAGTACTACAACGGGAAAACGATAAGCTTGCAAGAGCTGTTTGCCTTATTTGGCCCAAGCGAAGAGGGGATCTTGCGCCGGTTATTGCCGGACTATGGTCCGGAAGCGTATCGATATTTCCTGGCTAGTTACGAGCGTTTCCATCAGACCTGTGCTCGACCCTTTCCGGGCGTGGAAGCGCTATTGGATCATCTGCGGTCATTAGGATTGTCCATTGCGATCGCGACTGGTAAATCTGCAGAGACGGCTGAGATCAGCATGCGCATTCTGGGTCTGGCATCACGGGTTGAGCGGCTGGAAACTGGATTCATCGACCGCGGCGACAAACCGGAGCTCATTCGACGGGTGTTGGAGAATTGGGAAATTCCGCCAGAGCTGGTAGCTTATGTGGGGGATATTCCCACAGATCTGGAGGCTGCCGAGCAAGCCGGGGTGTTGCCTGTCGGCGCAGCCTGGGCGAAAACCTCCTCCTTGCGCCAGGCGAAGCTGAGGGATAGGTGGATTGTTTTTACGCGGGTGGAAGATCTGGCTACCTGGATATCCTGTGATGATTGATATTGACCAGGCTTTTACCACTGTTCTTTAGTGACATGCTATAATTCGGCCTGACGTGTAACCGCCATGTATAATCCTGTCTTGGTGCTCAACGCTAACTTTGAGCCCATCAACGTGTGTAACACACGTCGAGCGATTGGGCTGATTCTGGGCGGCAAGGCCGACCTGGTGTTAAACGGTCGCGGGGAAATCCACACAATCAGTCACTCTTATCCGCGTCCATCCATCATCCGGCTGGAGAAGATGGTGCGCCGGCCACGATTGGCGGTGCGCCTGACCAAGCGCGAAGTATTACGCCGGGACGATTACACTTGCCAGTACTGTGGGCACCGCGGCACAAACCTGACTATAGATCATGTTGTCCCGCGTCACCTGGGTGGCCTGCATGTGTGGGAAAATCTTGTAGCGGCATGCCCCAACTGTAATCATCGCAAGGGTGGCCGGACAGCGGATCAGGCGCAGATGCATTTGTTTCACGTCCCGGTCGCACCACCCGCCTCGGCATTCTACCTTTTTGGTCGACACCTGCACGAAAATCAGGATTGGCTTCCGTTCATACAAGGGTGGTGACCCTTGCCAACGCGGTTCAGGTTCGCAGCTTAGATATTCACAACCTGATAATCTTCGGCCAGGCGGACTTCGCCATCGAATCCCGTCCTGGCTTCATCCACCAGAGGCGTTGGATCGTTATTCCAAACCGGGTAATGGATCAAAAAGAGTGACTTCGCTCCCGCCTGTTGCGCCACCTCGCCGGCCTGCGCTGCCGAGGTATGCCCTGTGTGCGCCCCGGTGGCTTCGTGGATCAAAATATCCGCGCCTTGCGCCAGGCGTGTCACCGCCGGACAGGGCCGCGTATCGCACGAATACGCCACTGAATATTGACCGGATAACAGCTCAACACGCGCTCCTAGGGTAGGCAGGTAATGGCTTGTGGGTGAGGTGTAAAGACGCAGGTCATCTGCATCGAGCGCCATAAACATCTCTTCTTCCGGAATGTTGTGGTAAACCAGCGGGAATAAGTCTGTCCAGGTTTCCCAATCATAGAGATTGAATAAACGCCGCGCCTGGTGTAAGGTGAAATCCAGGCCATAGATGTGCAGCGGCTCGCTGCGCCCTAAAAGCCAAAGCGTTTGTAGTAGAAGAGGGTACCCGGAGACATGGTCAGGGTGGAAATGGGTAAGGAGCAGATCAGTCAGCCGGTGTGTCATATCGTATCCAACCTGCTGCATGCGTACTACCGGATTACCCGGACAGTCGATTAATAGCAGGCGCTTTTCATTTACGAACGCCAGGTGAGTATTCTCATGTTTTGCATCCGCCACCGCAGAAGCGGAACCTAAAATAATCAGCTGTGGCATACCGGTCCCTCACATCAGAAATTCAACTTTACATACCCGATCCGTCATTTCCCAAGGAGCCAAACGGCTACCCGTGGGGTCAGGTAAACTTCCAGGATTGCTGCCAACAAGAATAGGGGCATCACCAGACCGACGGTCACCCGCGCCCAGCGTGCCAGGGCGACAATGAAGGCTTCGCCCAAGGATTTGCCCTGCGCCTGACCGGTCAATGTGGCTCCCAGGCCCAGGATCGTTGCCCCGCCAAGGATGATGGCCGGGATCTCCAGCACCCCATGTGGGAACACCAACGCCAGAAAAAACATCCATGGTGAGCTTCCTGCCATCATTAAATTCCCGGCGATATACGCCAGGAAAGCAATCGGCAACATCAGCACCAGCAACCCCATGACCCCGAACGAGAAAATGCCCAGAAGCATCGCAATCACCAGGGTCCGAAGGTTGTGCAGCCAGATTGTGATCACCCCGGCTGGGGAAATGAACCTGAGCTGTTCCAATCCTTGTATAAACCCTTTCCCGAGAGAGCTAAAGGCGAGCAGCACCGGGGGCAAGGGGAGCAGCCGTGCTGCCTGGAGCCCGGCCAGAACAGCGATTACCATTGCCAGGCTGGAGATCAGGATGGGCATGCGTAGACCCCACACCGCCGGGAGGACTTGAAAGCGATACCAGCGCCAGGGATTGCGCTCATCGCCGGTGAAATGACGACGAAAAGCCTCCCAGGCCCAGCGGGTATTGAGCATGTCCAACTCTCTACCCAGCATCTCCTCCCGGTTGAAATAAGATACTCCTGTCCGAACCAGCAGGACAGCAACGATCAATTGCCCGATTACCGCCCACCATAATGCCCGATACAGCCCCCAAAACATCAGGATGCTTTCACCCTGTATGAGCAGCGCCATCGGGATGATGATGAAAGATGCCAGTAGGTTGGCGGCACGCACCGAAGTGGTCTGGGATGAGATCACTACCGCTCCGCTGACCATCAGGATCGCTTGAACCGTCGTGAGTAAGATGATTTGTAGCAGCAGCTCGGTAGGAGGCTTCCAACCGACATTAAGATATACCCCGATCAGATACACGCTGATGCCGAGGTAGCTGGCAAGCAAGGGTGGCACCATGGCAGCCAGAAGCTTACCAAGGTATAGCTGTCCGTCACTGAGCGGGCTGCACAGGAGCGGCTCGATGCTACGCCTTTCTTTCTCACCAACAAAGCTTTCCAGTGCAATGACCAACGATACCGAAATCGGGAAAAAACCGACCACCAAAAGCAGGAAAGGTATCAACCTTGCGCCAATCAAAGGGGCGTTATACCGCTCGACGAACCTCACGGCCTGGCTGGCAGTGAAATCCATCAACCAGGGGAAAATTAAAGTAAGCAACAACATGGGGAAAATGATCCGCCAGTCCCGAAATTGATCCCGAATTTCACGCCGGGTGATCACCAGCGCCAGCCGCATGTCACTCAGCCAGGCATGTGTTCGTAAGGATGCTTTTTTCTCGATATTCAAAATAAGCATACCATCCCATGAATGCACCGATAATAGACGTGTTGGTTTCCAGGCGTGCATTTTACGCCCAATGATCGGCCCTATTCTTTGATCGCCTGCAAATAAACCTGTTCCAGATTACGTGGAGCCTCTTGCAATGAAACCACCTGCAGTCCAGAATGGAGGAAACACTGTAGGATGAACGGGTTGTATTGGTGAGGATTTTGAGAATGAAAACGTATCCAGTTTTCGCCCTGGGCGATAATCGCGACACCATCCGGTAGGGGAGGCAGGGCGCCATTCAGGTGATTTGCAAGCCGCAGCTCATATACCGTTGGTCCCAGGAGACGATCTTTCAGGTCATCGCTCTTACCCTGGGCGATAATCCGCCCGTGGCGAATGATGGCGATCAAATCTGCCAGTTCATCCGCTTCGGCCAGATTGTGAGTGCATATGATGATCGTCCTTTCAGCTGACCGCAAATCGAGGATTGAATTCCGCACCAATCGGGCGCTCTCTGGGTCCATCGCTGAAGTCGGCTCGTCTAAAAGCAGTACGGGAGGGTTGTGTAATAAGGCGCGCGCCAGGGCCAGCTTTTGGCGCATGCCCTTGGAGAACTCACCAATTGGCCGGTGAGCGTGTTCCATGAGGCCAAATTGCTCGAGCAGCTGGCGAGTGCGTGCTTGGCGATCCAGGCGGTTCAGATGGTAAATCTGGCCGAAGAAATCCAGATAATCATCGGCTGGCATGCGGTTATATAGCCCGTGGTTTTCGGTCAAAACGCCGACCGCTGCACGTACCTCCCGCGCCTGGTGCACCACATCATAACCCGCGATCTTGGCTGTGCCACGGGTGGGACGAAGCACGGAGGATAGCATGCGCACTGTGGTGGTTTTTCCGGCGCCATTCGGTCCTAATAGTGCCAGCACCTCGCCTTTTTCCAGGTTCAGCGAGACTTCATCCACCGCAGTGAAACCGTCGAACTGCTTACACAGCGCCTCAGCTTCGATCATGATGCGTGTGAACGGATCGGGCAAGCTATTCTTTTACCGGGGCGGCTTTTTCTTGTGGCTGGCGATGTCTCCAGATGAGCACCCCGGCGGCGACCAGGGCTACGACGACCATCAGCAGCTGGTTGATATTGACCCCGCCAACTCTCGAAACATCCAGGCGCAAGAACTCCAGCAGGAAACGCCCCAGAGGATACCCAATCAGGTAGATCAGGAAAATGTCGCCTGCTTTCAACCAGCTTTCATAGCGCCGCCCCAGCCAGAGCAGGACAGCCATCAGGCCAAAATTCCACAACGACTCATACAGAAATAGCGGGTGGAAAGTCTCGATATTTTCAAAGCCGGGGTAACGAAATGCAGGATCGATGCGCACAGCCCAGGGCAGCGTTGTCGGCTTACCGTAGACTTCTTGGTTTACAAAGTTACCCCAGCGACCGATGGCCTGTCCCAAGGCCAGGCCTGGGGCAGCGATATCAGCCCATAGCAGGAAATTCAATTTACGACGCCGGCAGTAGATGTAAAGTGCAAGACCACCGCCGACCACCGCCCCAGGGATGCCCAGCCCGCCTTCCCAGACTTTAAGCATGTCCAGCGGGTTGGCCAGGTAGTCCATGAAGGTCTTGCCCATAGACACAGGTGGGGTGAGCACGTGCCACAGGCGTGCTCCGATGATACCACCAATTAACACCCATACTAAACCATCCCAAACAATCTCGGTGTTTTGGCCACGGCGGCGGGCTTCGACTGATGCCAGCCAGGCGCCAGCCAGCGCTCCAAGCATCAGGATGATGCCATAATAATGAATCCTTAAAGGTCCAATATCGATTCCGGGCATGATTTACCTCAATACACAGATTTGGGCTATGAACGTGTTACAAAGGTTTTTCGATACGGTTACTGACCGGTCATTACTGGCGCGCTTTCCGCCGTACGTCGATAATGCGTTGAAGGGCGGTCAGGTTTGCCAGGATTGCGATGATCCAGATACCTACCATTGGTATGTTGAGGATCAATGCGGGGGCAAGAACTAGATAGCGCTCCATTCGCGTGAGAATGCCAACCTTCGTATCCCAGCCAAGCGATTGGCCGCGCGAGCGGATATAGGAGACCAGCACTGATCCGGCAGCCGCGGCGTACACTGCAACCGTCGAAAGCATGTCACCTTGTTGCGCATAGAAAAAGATCAGCCCGCCGAAGATGATCAGCTCTGAATACCGGTCGCTAACCGAATCGACGAATGCGCCAAAATTTCCCGCCATACCGCGCAGGCGCGCCATGGTTCCATCCAGCCCATCGATCGGACCCATTAAGAGGATCAATATACCACCCCAGAACATGTTACCCTGGGCGAGCAACATCGCCCCAACAACATTACCTGCCAATCCCAACAGTGTCATTGTGTTGGGCATCAACCCAAGCCGATTGAAGAAACCGGCGATGGGCTCGGATATCCCTTTCATGATCGACCTCATCTGGTCTGTAAAGGTCATCGATTTTTTCTTATTACTGGCCTGCTCCACGATCTGTTTCTACCTTTCTTTAATGGATTTCATATCGCTATACCGATGCGCCGAGCGTTATTGCGTGCAATGCTCGCCAGCGTGTAGCATCAAAATGGTTATCCCTCTTCGATTGCTTCACCCATCTTGTCAAATGTGCGTCGCATCTTTCCCATGCGCGCAAGCATACCAACCGCGAAAGCTGCAAAGGTCACTCCAGCCAGGGCAATTTTCGTCAGATCAAAAACTGGTTCAACGCGCACGCCCTCCGGGGAAATGATGATGACAGCGACCGGGCGCGCATGAGCGCTTCCGCCTCCACCTCCCCCACCGCCTGCTCCACCAGATGGAGCTGCGCCGTTTTCTGGCCCACCGTACCCCTGCCCGCCGCCGAAACCACTGATTGCCACCACCTCTGCGGCCGGGATGATCAATGTTTCGCGTTGTTTTACCGGTGTGCCATATACAGCCTCGACACTTGCCACCGCATGCAGGCTTTCCATCACCTGTTCGATCGTATCTAGCGTCGGGTCACGGTAGGTTGTCATCGCCGGGTTATCTGTATTGACCGGTTCATCTTCGAATGCGCTCATCTGTTACCTCGCTTTCTAAATTCGATCAGAGCAGTCAGTGCTGCCAGCACTACGATCGCCCCATAGAACGTCCAAACGATTTCTCGGGTGCGATCGCGAATAGGAATGACTTGTTCTTCCCCATCAGGACGGATCAACAGGATTGATACTGGACGGTTCCAAATAACACCGAAATTGATCATTGGTAAATGTAGTCTCAGGCTCTTGGCAAAGGGCAGCAAGCGCGATCCATGCACGAGGATGGGCGTGCCGGCGTGGGTTTCAACTTCAAAAAGAGCTGGCATCCTATTCCGCTTGGCTGGAAGGTGTCGTATCTTCGACCGGCTTTTCTACAGTAGCATCAGCAGAAGTCCAATGGCCGATCAATTTTTCAAGCTCAGAATTCATGGCCTTTAACGCACTCAACAATTCACGACGCACTGCAGCCTGGGCTTCTGGCGCTTTCACCTTTTCGCCAAGCTGGCTGACGTCGTTTCGTAATTGCTGTGTGGTCGGGTGGCTTGCAAGGTTGTCAGCCTCCCGTTTGAGCGTCGATGCCAGATCGCCAAGTCCACTGGTCATATCATCGCGCAACCGTTTGCTTTCCGGGGCTTCCCAGGCAGACCGAATCGCTCCAATCAGGTTTTTTCCCAATGCCTCGAACTCCTGGCTGAGATTTTCTTCGTGGGGGGTTTCATCACTCATCATGGCACCTCAATGTGTAATACAAATATCTTAATTCACAACAGCATCGATGGTAAAAAAATCATCGGTTTGGTTGCCGGCTGGCTCTGCTGACATAGTATGCCCTAATTCCGGCCATTCGGCAAGGGAAAAGTTGAATTTTCGAGTACAATCCTCCCATTATAGCAAATGAATGGTGCTCCTGGAGAAGCGGTATGGAGAATGATCCTGGGATGAAATCAAAGCCCCGTGAGCCGTCACGTCCCGGTCTGGCGGTCGACTTATGGGAACAGCCTCGGGCTCGTAACGTCTACATGATCATTGGCTGGCGGCAATGGGCGGACGCAGGCTCAGTATCATCAGGGCTGCCTGAATACCTGGTGAAGCATACCCGTGCTCGCCCGATTGGGACGATCTATCCAGATGGATTTTATCTTTTCCAGTTGCCTGGCACCCATGACCTGTTGCGTCCTGCAGTGCGATTTGAGCGAGGTTTCCCCAAATCGCTGGAGACGCCTAGAAATGATCTGTATTACACAGGAAATAGCCAACGTGGGATGGTGATCTTACGAGGCGACGAGCCCCACCTGGATGTGGAACGGTATACCGCCTCTATCCTGCATGTGGCGCGCAAACTGAATGTGCAGCGTATTGTCAGCCTGGGTGGCGTGTATGGCGAGCTACCTTATGAACATGACCGCACTATCCATGGGATCGTGAGCCGCCCCGAGCTGCGGAATGAAATGGAGCGATTGGCGGTCAGTCTTTCCGAGTACCATGGCGGCGCCAGCATCGGTTCGTACCTGTGCCAGCGCGCTGGCGAGCAGGATCTGGAAATGATCGGATTTTATGCTTTTGTTCCAGCGTATGATTTCTCATCTGTGGAATCCGTCGGCGGTCTGATTCGCGTGGAGAACGATTATACAGCCTGGCTCGGGATCATGCGACGGTTAAATTATATGTTTTCGCTAAAACTGGACCTGACTGACCTGGAAAAGCGCAGCCGGCAGCTCAATCAGGCGATGGACGCGAAAATGGTAGAAATCGAACAGGCAGCTCCACAGCTTGGTTTGCGCGAATATCTCCGTCGTCTGGCAGAGGAGCATGAAGAGGTAGTGTTTAACCCCGACGACGAGTTCTGGGAGGAGAAATTGCGCGATTTATTTGACAACTTGGACGATCAGCAGGACGCTCGGAATTTGTAAGAAGATATGATATAATTTAGATGTTCTTGCTTTAGGATTTGTGGAAACGCCGCCAGTCCTTACATAGGACTGGCGATATTTTTTAGCAGCCGAAAAGGAGATTAGATGGATACTAAGTTATATGTCGGAAATTTATCGTACACGACCTCGGAAGAAGAGTTGCGTACCTTGTTCTCGGGCGCCGGGACGGTGGTTTCCGTTGCGCTGATTAAAGACCGCGATACAGGTCGATCCAAAGGCTTTGCTTTTGTCGAAATGAGCTCCCAGAGTGAAGCCGAGAACGCAATCAAGCAGTTCAATGGTGTCACTTTTGGCGAACGTGTGCTTAAAGTCAACATTGCTCGTCCAATGGAAGAGCGTCCTTCCGGACGGTACAGCAGCAATCGTAGTAGCCAACGTGGTGGATACGGGGACCGTAACCGGCGGGGTGGTGGTGGTCAGCGACGGTATTAATTGAACGGCTGAATTTTGGAGGCGATTATGAATTTCCAGGTTGGCGATCAGGTCGTGCATTGGACGTATGGCCCAGGTGAAGTGATTCAATTGGATGAAAAAGCGCTATCCGGCCAAACAGAGCATTATTATGTCGTTCAAATCCGCGATATGACCTTGTTCGTACCGATTAATGACCAGGCGGAGACCAGCCTGCGCCTTCCTACCCCGGCAAGTGAATTTGAGAGCCTTTTTTCCATCCTGAAAAGCCCCGCGGAGCCGCTATCTGGCGACCGTTGGGAGAGGAAGAACCAGCTAATCGCCCGAATGAAAGATGGCAGGCTTGAGTCGATTTGTCAGGTGATCCGAGATCTGGTGGATTTTCGACAATTAAAAAAGCTAAACGATTATGACAGCGCCATTCTCGAACGAGCGCAGAATTTTCTGATCAATGAATGGCAGATATCGCTGGGCGTTCCTCGCGCCCAGGCTGAACACGAGCTGCGAGCTCTTTTAGGGGGAAAACCGTGAGGTAAGATTTCCGGCTTTTATTATTTCCACTGTATTAAAGCCTTTCTTTTATTTTCAAGGAGGTGCAACGTTACTTGCCTAGCGTTGCATCTCTTCGATTGCAAAACATATTAGATTGTGAGATACTTTCACATGTCTAACCACGATAAGTCCTGGCGCACATTTGGCAAGATTGCGCTCTGGTAGGCCTGTGAACCATATTGGGTTTATACAGCCTGCGACGGCAGCTGATCGCTGGCTGGTTAAGCATATAGGATACCTGCCATGGTTTCTCTGTTCATGTCCTGTAGTCCGCCTCAACGCAAGATTATTTTTATTTTTGCAGCTCTTACCGCCCTGATGATCACAATCATCTTGAATGTAACCGGCAAGCCCCTGATCACTCCAGAAGCACCTGCTGGAATTGTATCCTTTGAGCTGGCAGGGACGATTTCTCAGGCTCAGATTATCCTCGATTCCTGGGATGGGCAGGCAAAGCTGTTTGCTGCCTTCAGCCTGGGTTTTGACTATTTGTATATGGTGGCTTACGCGGTTGCTATTGGACTAGGTTGTGTTTTAGCTTCCCTGGTTATTGGGGAGCGTGGTTGGCCCTTCGGGGGTCTCGGCGCTCCTCTGGCCGTTTGTTTATGGGTGGCAGCTGGCTTTGACGCGCTGGAAAACCTTGCGCTATCGGTTGTTCTGCTCGGCGGTGCCACCGCGGAGGCTTGGCCTGCATTGGCTCGTATCTGTGCTTTGGTAAAATTCAGCTTAATCCTTATCGGCCTGGTATACCTGATCTACGGCCTGATCGGATGGCTGGCAGGCAGGCAAACGCGTTAGCCGATGCTCGGTTTTGCAACCATCCAGGTTAATCTCCGTATAGTATGTATCAGAAGTTACAGAACGGAGGAAAATCCTATGAAACAAGCAACCATCATAATCGTGATCGCCGCGCTGGCTTTGGCCGGCCTGTCTTGCGGCCTGACCGTAGACATCCCGGTGGATCGTATCACGACTGGCCCGACCCGTACCGATGAGATCAATATTCCAGCACCCGACGCTGACGAGATCGACTTGATTTTGTCGTTCGGTGCAGGCGATTTTAAGCTGGACAGTGGCGCGGCCGATGCCCTGGTGAGCGGGACAGCCAGGTATAACGTGGACGATTTCAAGCCCGAAATCACCGTCGAAGGTAACCAGGTGCGGCTTGAATCGGGCGAACTGAAGATTGAAGGCATCCCTAGAATTAACGATGATGTCGAAAACGAATGGGATCTCGAGCTGGGAGATCAGGTAATCAATCTGGAAATCAACTCTGGCGCATACAAAGGAGATTTTGACCTTGGCGATCTGTCATTGAAATCGCTCAAAGTCAGCGATGGCGCGGCGGATGTGCGCTTGAAGTTTTCACAGCCCAACCGGATCGAGATGGATAGCCTGAGCTACCAGACTGGTGCGTCCAACGTGCGCCTGACAGATCTGGCGAATGCCAACTTCGCTTCGATGGTCTTTCGAAGTGGTGCAGGCAATTACACCCTGGATTTCTCGGGCGAGCTGCAGCCCGACGCCGAGGTAGATATAAAATCAGGCATCAGCCAGGTAACACTCATCGTCCCGGAGGGATTTTCCGCTCAGGTAATTTTCGAAGGAGGTCTAACGAATGTAGAGACCCACGGCGCATGGCAAAAATCGGGAGGCGACTATCTGCTGGAGGGTAGCGGGCCAGTCTTGACGATCAGTGTGGACATGGGCGCGGGCAACCTGATCCTGCGCACAACCCCGCAATAAATAACGGTCAAACAGGCGACTCGGTCACCTGTTTGACTTTAATGCTGTTTTTGACAGCTAATCCGAATGTGAGCCGTCGTGAGACTGTGCTATTCTAATGCCTTGTAGCCGGTGCCTTGTGTGAAGTAATCATAGTTCGGCTTGATATCGGGGGATAGATCGACCACCTCGCCTGCTGCGAGCTGGCGGACACTATCCAGTACAACCTGCTCACCATGATGGTTGGTGCCTTCGTAGTGACCTTTCAGGCCGATATTGCTGATATACTCTCCACCCTTAGCCGTGTAGGCTGTGGGCACTTCATCTTCTGGGAAGATGGCTTCGAAAGGGCATTCCGGGATGCAGGCACCGCAGTCGATGCAGGTATCCGGGTCAATATAGAACCACGGCCACTCTTCTTGCGGTTTGCCAGGTACGATGCATTCCACCGGGCAGACATCGACGCAACCCGCGTCGCGTAGGCAAAGGCTTGTGATGATGTGGGTCATAGACGATCCTCCTATAATATGTTTTTATATCGTTTTTGAGGATAGGTCGGTTTCTCCGATTTATTCGCGTACGAGTGACGAGGCGCAGAAACCACTCCAATGATTCTAGCTTCCCCCTGTCCCTTTGTCAAGAAACCCGGTCACATTCCGTGGATGACAATTGACAGGTATTATCCCTGGGAATAAGAAGTTCATAAGGAAGGCTGCAACAAATCTTGACAGGATGGGTCAAATTCAGTATGATGAAGCTCGGTACGATGGCTTGACGCCTTTATTCCTTGTGTTCAGCAACAACACGTTTCAACGGCTGGATTGACCTGATGGGGAAGCCAGCCGTTAGCTGTGAAGTTTCAACCGTTCCAACTCACCCAACAACCAGGAGGTAATATGATCCACCAACTCATTTCTAAGCTCGACAAGGTGCACAGCTTCGAGCAGGCCCGGGCTCACTGCGATATCCCATGCGGCATCTACGACCCGATCACCGCACAGATCGCTGCGGTAACCGTTGTCCGCATGCTCGACCTGATGACCGACCTGGAAACCAAAGGAGGCGATAAGGGTAAAGACTACCAGAATACCCTTTCGCGCTACATTGCTGTAAAAGAAGAGCATGCGGAAAAGGCGAAAGCTGAAATCCGCATCATCTGGGGCGATTATATCAAGCCGCAACACCTGGAGAAGTTCCCCGAGCTGCACAGCCTTACACACCAGATTATGATGCTCGGCTCCAAAGCACGACAGACCACCGATCGGCAGGCTGCCCTCGACCTGGTTGAATCGATCAACAAATTTGGCGAGATCTTCTGGGCAACGAAAAGCCTTGTGACTAGGAGAACCAAGTCACCTTATAATCCGCCGCTCGAGCTTGTCTATCCGGTCATTCCGTAGTGTTTCAAATGCTAAAGGTGACAGGTGAAAGCCTGTCGCCTTTATTTATGCAGGGGGATTATATCCTGGTGATCAAAATCCCGTATTTCTTGCGCCGCCTAAAGCCGGGTGACGTTGTTGTGTTTCGCCATCCGGCTTATGGGGTGATGATCAAGCGCCTGGAGCGCTTTTCCGAAGACGGCGAGGAATTGTTCGTCTTGGGTAGTCATCCGGAGAGCAATGACAGCCGGAGCTTTGGCCCGGTGCCTCACCACTGGGTAACTGGTAAAGTAATCTTGCGGATCAGCCGGTAAGTCCATGGCCTCCGATCGCCCCTTTGCTTCGCCTGTCCTGGTGCTCGCCGCGGGTGTGCTGGCGGTTAGTACTGCCTCGATCTTCACCCGCTATGCCCAGGATTACGCCCCCTCGTTAGTGATTGCTGCCTGGCGGATGACACTTGCGGCCATCGTGCTGACTCCATTTGCTCTAACCCTCCGGCGCTCCGAGCTACGCTCGCTGACACGACGAGAATTGGGGCTGGCGTTGCTCTCTGGCTTTTTCCTCGCTCTGCACTTTGCCACCTGGATCAGCTCGTTGGCTTTCACGACCGTCGCCAGCTCGGTTGTCCTGGTGGATACCGCC
>Ga0154774_1165_pt11 | contig 13139 bp, 11 predicted proteins | sample Rifle2008BG16ft_FD_105782 | JGI IMG/M metagenome (GOLD analysis project Ga0154774, IMG submission 105782) | Chloroflexi bacterium RBG_16_57_11
CCGTTCGTTGGCAAGATCACCTATTTCCGCATATACTCCGGTTTGCTTACCTCCGACAGCCGGGTGTGGAACCAAAATAAGAGCGCCGAAGAGCGCATCGGTACAGTGCATCTGCTGCGCGGCAAAGAGCAGATCGCGGTCAAGGTCGTGCATGCCGGCGATATTGCTACCGTCTCCAAGCTCAGCGCGACGGCTACCCGTGATACCCTGTGCGATCGAGGCCACCCACTAACCCTACCTTCCCCAGCCTACCCACATGCGCTGTACCGCGTGGCTGTTTCGCCCAAGACCCAGGCGGACTCAGCCAAAATCAGTCCTACCCTGACCCGTCTGGCGGAGGAGGACCCGACTCTCTCCTGGCAGCAGGAGATGGCGACCAATCAGACCATCCTGCAAGGCATGGGCGACCAGCACATCGATGTGGCCATCCGCAAGGCCGAGGCCAAATTCCAGACCGGGCTGACCGCCCTAGAGCCGCGGGTACCGTATCAAGAATCGATCACCAAGTCAGGCCAGGCGATGTACCGTCACAAAAAGCAAACCGGTGGCGCAGGCCAATTTGGCGAGGTGTGGATGCGCATCGAGCCGCTGCAGGATGAGGAATACGCCTTCTCTTGGGATGTGTTTGGCGGCGCAGTCTCCTCCAGCTACCAGCCAGCGATTGAAAAAGGCATCAAGAGCGTGATGCGAGACGGCGCGGTAGCCGGCTTTCCGCTCAGTAAAGTAAAAGTTTCGGTGTATGATGGGAAAGAGCACCCGGTAGACTCAAAGCCGGTGGCTTTCGAGATTGCCGCCCGCGAATGCTTCAAGCTGGCGGTGAAAGACGCCTCTCCTATGTTGCTGGAGCCGATCATGAACGTGCGCATCGTGGTGCCCGAGTCGAATATGGGCGACATCCTGGGTGACCTGAACACCCGCCGGGCGCGCGTCCAAGGCATGGATTCGGAGAAAGGTCGCTCGGTGATCACCGCTCAGGTGCCGATGGCAGAGATGTTACGTTACACCACCGATCTTCGCTCGATGACCGGAGGTCGCGGCATATTTACCATGGAGCCCTCACACTATGAGGTCGTCCCCACGCATATCGCAAGTGACATTATTGCCCAGCGACAGAAAGAGCTGGCCACACAGAAGGAAGAGTAGGTTTCACCTTTTAAAAAAAGAGGTGAGCACCAACTGCCCGCCTCTTTTTTTTCATCCATCCAGGACTCGGCGATAATCGATAGCTGATCTTTTTTTGTAGATTTCCAATTCTTCGGGGGTAATTTCATCAGGTGAAACAAGACGATAGTGTTTTTCTTCGAGAACCCTAACACCTTCAGGAACAAGTTCAACTTCAAATAGAGCGATTAATTCGTTATCTATAAACTGAGATGCAATTGGGCGGCAAATCAAATCAGGGAACTTCTGTGCACACATTGCGATATCCTGCTCAACCTGCACAACGCCAATTTTATCTGTTCCGCCTTTAGCCTGGACAGGCATAACATAGTGTGCACCTTTTTTATCCACGCCAATATAAATTTCGTCTGTTTCTACCTGACCCATATTTGCCACAGTCGTTCTTAAATGGTTCTGTAAAGAATAGCATGTCAGGCCAGTAAAAATATCAATCAACCTGTTATATCGTAATTTTGCTAACAGTGCTTGCTCATCATCTAATGAGTACATTAAGATGATTCCAGGTGTTGCCTCCGGGATTTTTATCTCAGCTAATATTGCCGATGGGATTATTTTGGGGACTGTCACGAGGGAGAAGCGATATTGTCCTCTTCCATGAGGGAGGATTACCCAATGCTTACCTTCTGGGGCCTTTTCTTTGATGCTCTCTGGAAGTTCTGTCCGATACCGGAAGGAATAAACAATATCCCCCAAATTTTTAGGCGCTGTTATGCTCAAACTCTCCGCCATTTGAACGAACTCTTCTCGGCTAAAAAGTACTTCTGAATCGCCTTCTATGTAATGCTTTAAAAATAGTGCCTCAATAATTTGGATGTAACGATTGTTACCTTTGCGTGGCTTAGCCATATAAAGATCATCCTCTCCACTTCAATATTACGACTTCTTCGCGTAATTCTTGCTTTGTAGACGTGGCAAATCGAGTGCGAAATAGATCAATTCGAACAACTTCATAGCCAATCTCGGTAGCAATTTCGGCAAGCAACTGACCTGTACGAATTAATATTCTCAGGTATGAAGCTTGATCTCCGACTACATAAGCGAGTTGAGCACCAGGATGAAGGGTTTGCCGAATGTCTTCTAAATGTCGCGCCATCCCGCCGAAATACAGACGAGTAACCCGTCCGTATAATCTCTCAAAACCGGATGTTTTTCCTAACTCAATCCGCCGGTTTTCGATCGCTCGTGCTATCTCATTGATCTGTGGATATTTATGACTCCATTGGTCGTCGTCATCCTCTTTATAGACGCCTCGAGTATTTGAACGAACCAGAGTTTTTTTTAGGTGTCGGAGGTCTTCTTTGTTTTTAACAAAACCTAGTATCACAGATTCGAGCCGAGTGGTGCGTGTATAATCTTTCTCATTAGGGTAAGGCGGTGAGGTAATAACCGCATCTATGGTTAACGAGGCTATTACCTGACTAATATTACGGGCATCAGCTAATAAGACAGTAGAGGTTGGATGCTCTTTGTTGTAGACTTTGCTAATATCTTTGACTATGTGTTGCACTTCACCAAGCCAAGATGCTATGACTGGCGCGTCGGCCTTTGGTTTTTCAACCCCGACTTCAGGGCCAAAATGTAAGTTACTTACACGGAAAACGATCGTCTTCGCTAAAGCTAAGCACAAATGATTGTAGCAGCGTTCTGCTTGTCGGGTTGATAGCACATCACGTAGAACCAGAACTTTATGTAAAGGTAGAGGGCTGATTGAGTCTTGTAAGATTAGACGCTCTTGCTCATCGCTTAGGGTTCTCAACTGCCCTTGTAATAGACTTGGATCGGATTTTTTATTGTCATCAATTCCTTGGGCTGCCAAAATACTCAGTGTCTGATTTGCCACCTCCTGTGCAATCTGGGTAAGGTGCAAAGGATTCACATCCCAATCAACTTTAACTGAGCTTGCAAAATGAGCAATTGGGTTCGCCTCAACTCCGATTGAATTGATACCGTTGCGCTTTGCCTCAACCAGGGTAGTACCTGTACCACAAAACGGATCAAGGACTACTTGTCCCTTCTTGAGGCCAAAATTCGACATATAGTAACTTACCAGATGTGCAGGATATGAAAGTACAAACCGATACCAGTCATGAAAAACCCGGTCTTCGGGCGCTAATCGGTTGCCGAGTCCATTAGTTTCAATGACTTGGCCTTGATAATTTGTTTTCTTGGCCTCGGTTTCTATTAAGGGGAGCTGCACATATTTAACCATAACTTATTTTCATTATATCAGACCCTTGTGGGCCAATTGCATACGGATAAACAGCCACGGCGCTAAGAAAGCAATCCACAGTCCGATCAATGCATAGCGCAGGTAGCGCAAAAGATAAGGGATTGGCCCTTCGCCACTTGGAAAGAACGCTCCCAGCACGCTGTATATAGCCAGCACCCCCACCAACCCGATCAGGTACCGCAATACACGTTGTAAAGCCGGACCGCGGGCGTCGAACCAGCCAATCCGCTTGAGTAGAATGCCGCCAATAGCCAGGCCGAAGAACACTCCAGCTTGCGAGACCAGCCCAGAGAGCTTCAGGGGATCGAGCGCGACAGCATCAGGAGCGCGGGCAGCCAGGCTCGCCCAGGGTCCTGGGACAAACCAGCCGCTCAACGGCAGCTTGGCGAGCATGCCGAGGAAGATCGGCGCAAGCGAGGCAATCAGCGCAGCCATGATTTGACCGCTGACCGGGAATCGGTTCAGCCAGGCCAAAATTGGGCGCTCCAGGCGCAGTATAGCCAACAGGATCAACGCTCCGACCAGCCAGCCGGCCAACACGTCACCCAAAAAGTGCACCCCCAGGTACAGGCGTGACAAACCAATCATCAGCATCAGCAGAATGGCGACAACCCAGGCCCAGGTCTTCCGGATCCAGGCTGCCAGCAGGCCCCATACCACCACCGCGTTCTGGGCGTGTCCGGATGGGATGCCAAAAGAGGTCTCAGCTGCCAGCGCCTGAACGCCCTGGCTGACCCAATATGGCCGGGGCGAGTGTAAGACCAGCTTCAAGATCGAATTAACCGAGCTGCTGATCGCCAATCCTAAGCCCATGCGCAGGCCCAGCCTCGCATCCAGGCACCATAATAACCCCGGGGCGATGAACAGGTAAAATTGTTCCGTTCCCAGGAATGAGAAAAACTGCATCGGTGCGAGCATCCATGTACCAAACCCTTGCAGGATCAGGTTTGTGTCCATTCGGTTCGCTCCTTTTCTTCAAATGCGAGAATATCAGCCCTGCGCACCGGGGAGTAAACCCGGTTAGCAGCCAGGCCTGCCAGGATCAACCCCAGGCTGGCGATATACACCCACTCCGGCTGCAGGGAATACAGGTATCCGGCCAGCGGCGGCCCAACCACGATTGCCAGTGCCATCACAGTTTCCATCAATCCATAACCTGCTCCCATGTTGGCGACTTGCACTAAGGAACGCCCCTGGGCCAGCGCCAGCCCGCGGGCGGTGATGTAGCCGCCCATCAGAAGAAAGGCCAGCATGTAGACCGGGAAACTACTGCCCAGCCAGATGAGCAGGCTGAAGAGCGCTATGCAGCCTTGAGCAACCAACATGCCAAGGCGGGCGTTCATCTGCCCGAGGACCAGGTTCAGCAAGACCACGCCGATGCCGCGCGCCGAAAGAAGCTGCCCAATTTGCAGTAAGCCAACACTGCGCTCGTTTTGTAGGAAGTTGGGAGTTAGCGGCTGTGGCAAATACAGGCCGAGCATGATAAAGAAAACCAGCCCCAGGTAGGTCACATAGCGCCGGTTTAGTAAAGCTCGTACCCCGGAATGATGCCCAGAGGGAGCTATGCTGGTTACCGGCTGCGGGCGGATGAAGAAAATGATCACAGTGGAGACCATAAAAAGCACTGCGGCGAGGCGGAAATTCGTCTCCAAACCGTACCGCTCCCCAATCCAGCCGCCGAGCAACGGGCCGAGGATCGAGCCTAAACTGAAAGTCGCCGATATCAGGGTAATGGTTCGTCCTACGCTCCACCTGCCGCGGGCGGCTGTCGTGTAGCTGTTCAACGGTACGGTCACATAGCCCGTGGCCCCATAAATAATCATCCCGGCAACAAAACCAGCCAGCGACGGCGCAAAGGCCATCAATAAGGTTGAGATCGTGCCCAAGATCCAGGCCAGGCGGATCAAGGGGCGGCGGCCGAAGCGGTCTGAGAGCAGCCCCGCAGGCAAGAAACCAAGCATCATCGCCAGACCGGTTATTCCCAAGATGGTGCCAATTTTGATTGGATCGGCGCCCAGCTTTTCCAGATACAGCGGCTGGAAATAATAAAACATACCTTCGCCAATTCCCCAGGCGATCAGCGAGAGAGCCACCAGGATCAGATCCCGGCTCACACACCCTCCGGTTGGGATGTCACTACCTGGTCGATGAATTGTGATACAGACTGGAAGACGATCGACCGGGCGGCGTCGCTAGTGACCACGTGTCCGCTGCCTTCGATCCAGACAAGGCTTCGATGCGTGCTGCCCAATGCCTGGTAGATCAAGTCGGCATGCCCCTCCTCAGGCTGCACAGCGCCATCTTGCCGTGAGTGGATCAGCAGAGCCGGGGCGGTAACCAGGGGCAGCGTACGGCGCATCTCGAGGAGCAAATCGCGCAGCTCCGCCACGGCGCGTGCCGGATAATCAGGATAATCCACATGCACCTGCTCGGCCTCTGGATCGTGCCAATCGGAAGGACCCTTCGTAATCCTGGGCCGCACCCGGCTGAGCGGTTTGATATACGGCAGACGCCAGTCTGGCGGCAGGTGGTGGGGTGTGGACATGGCGACAACGCCTGTTACTGGGAACTGAGCCGCGAAACGCAGGGACAAGATACCGCCCATGGACAGGCCGATCACAAAAATGCGCCTGGTACAACCGGAGAGGATATGCCAGCCGTCTTCGACCGACGCCAGCCAATCCTGCCAGCGGGCTCGCAGCATGTCCTCAGGGCGTGTGGCATGACCTACCAGCCGGATACCCAGCACAGTGCGACCCTGCCCGGCCAGGTGTTCGCCAAGCCGGCGCATTTCCTTGGGTGTTCCGGTGAACCCGTGGATAAGCAGGCAGCCAGTCTCATCGCCGGGGAAGAAGAACGGCTCGGCGGTTGGAATAATTTGATTTGAAGTCATTTTTTTATACGCCCATGGGGCGATTTTAAGCCGGTAAGCAGATCAGATCGCGCGGCAAATCGCTCAAACACTCGGCTCCACCCGCGGTGATAACCACATTATCCTCGATGCGCACGCCGCCTCTGCCTGGCAGATATATGCCCGGCTCTACCGTAAAAGTCATTCCTTCTAAAAGCGGCAGGGTGTTCCCAGCCCGGATATAGGGCGGCTCGTGAGCTTCCATACCCAGACCATGCCCGGTGCGGTGGAAAAAATAGACCCCATAACCGGCGTGCTGGATCACGGCACGGGCAGCATGGTCCACCTCCTCGGCCGCGATTTCAGGCCCGGCGGTTTCCCTCCCGGCTGCATTGGCCTGGGCTACGATGCGACCAATTTGGGTGAACTCCTCTTCAACCGGACCGATGGAAAAGGTGCGGGTCAGATCTGAAACGTAGCCATCATAAATCGCACCCCAGTCGATCACCAGCAGATCGCCCGGTTGCAGGAATCGATCGGAGGGCGAGGCGTGTGGGTTGGCGCTATTCGGCCCACCCGAAACAATCGGCGCGAAGGCTAATTCCGGCTCCGAGCCAGCCCGCAGCAGTTGGACAGTCAGCTCGGCGGCGATCTGCTTCTCGGTAACCCCGGCGCGAATGGATGGTAGCGTGGCCAGCAGCGCTTTCTGAGCAATGTCCACCGCTTTGCGCATGGCGGCGATCTCGCTAGCCTCCTTGCGCATGCGAAGCTGGGCAAGGCTCTCATCGGCATGCAGGAAGCGCGCCTCCGGTGAAGCGTGTTTCAGATAACGATACTCAAGCAGGCGCATGCGTGTCGGCTCGACGCCCACTTTACGACCATTGATGCCGGACGCCTGGACAGTTTGCGCAATGACTGCCGGCCATGTCGCTGGATCATCTCCGTAGGTGAAGGTCTGTAAATCGAAGGGCAGGCTGGTCAGCTTGGCGGTCTCAAGCTCTGGTAAGACGATCATCGGTGGTTTTTCACGGGTAAATAAAGCGATCACCGGACGCTCCATAAGATGAAAATGCAGGCCTGTCAGGTAGGTCAAGGTTGGACCGGGATTTAGCGCCAGGGCATCCAAATTGTGTTCCTCAAGAATCTCGGCCAGATGTGCGTGGCGGCTTGCAAACGGGGAAGTCGAATCGTTCATGTAAATTTCCTGCTTTCGGTTAATAAGGTCATTTGATTGGAATTAATCTGATTCACATTTTAACCCAAAAGTGTATCTGTTCACACACAGTTGCCTGTTTTATTGACCAGGTTACGAGAAATGCGATTGCCGGTGACCGGCTAATAAAAAATTATTGCAGCCAAAGGAGTCTTCTTTATGCTAGAATCAAGGCGTACATGACCACCGAATTGCCCCTCTTTCCGCTGAATACTGTCTTGTTTCCGGGCGCGCCGATTCATCTGCACATTTTTGAGGAGCGCTATAAGCATATGATTCACATGTGCCTGGACGAGCAGCGTCCATTCGGTGTCGTCCTGATCCGGCGTGGCGCAGAGGCTTCGGGCCCACTGGCAGAGCCGCACACCGTGGGCTGTTCGGCGATGATCATCCACTCACAGCGTTTGGAGCAGGGGCGAATGAACATCGTTGCTATTGGCCAGCAGCGTTTCCGTATCCTTTCGATGGATAGCCGGGCTTTCCCCTACCTGATGGGTGTTGTTCAACCGTTTCCAATTGAACCGGGCGACCCGCTGGAAATCGCCCGGCGTGGCGATCACCTGCGCAGACAGGTGACGCGTTTCGTCCAAACCCAGCTAAAGGCTGTTGGCCAGGTATTAGATGTAACCAATCTACCTGAAGACCCGGTGGAGCTGGCGCATCTGGCCGCTTCGGTGTTGCAAATCAGCGCCGAACAAAAGCAACAGCTCCTGCAGATTGTGCGTGCGGACGATCTGATGGATCGTGTCCAGTCAATCTATCGTCGCGAACAGGCATTGACAGAATCGCTTCTATCACACGGAGAGCGGGAGAGCGGCTTGCCCTTTTCGATCAATTGATCCGGCAGGCTAACCTTGGAACACAATCAATATAGGATCGGATGAGCGAGATTCGGTGCCCGCAGTGTAATGTCGCCAATCCCAGCGACGCCCACTATTGCAGCTGGTGCGGCGCCCTCCTTCCAGGCAGCGCATCATCACCAGATGGCATGGCAAGTATTGATGACGCCCAGGCAGCAGCCGCAGCCGAGCAGCTAACCCGGGTTGAAACGCAACTCAATAAGATCCTGATCGGGCGATATCGCGTTGAATCAGAGCTGGGGCGGGGAGGTTTCGGAGCAGTATATAAAGCCTGGGATATCAACCTCGAACGGCCATGCGCGGTGAAAGAGAATCTGAATACATCCACTGCCGCACAGCGCCAGTTTGCGCGCGAGGCGACGGTGCTGGCGAACCTCACCCACCCAAATCTACCTCGCGTAACTGACCATTTTTCCATCCCCGAACAGGGACAATACCTGGTGATGGATTTTGTCGAAGGCGATGACCTGGCTTCTATGCTACGGAGGCAAAAGACGCTACCGATCGGGCAGTGTCTCAACTGGATCATCCAGATAGCCGACGCACTGGTCTATCTGCACAGCCGCCATCCGGCGGTATTCCATCGCGATATCAAGCCGTCCAACATCCGGGTGACGCCGGATGATCGGGCGATGCTGGTTGATTTCGGGCTGGTAAAAATGTCCGATCCTGTGATGAAGACGACGATGGGGGCTCGTGCCCTCACCCCGGGTTATGCCCCTCCTGAGCAGTATGGCATGGGGCGGACCGATGGGCGATCCGATATTTATGCCCTTGGAGCCACGCTGTATAAGCTGCTAACCACCCGCAATCCGCCTGAGAGCATCCACCGTGCGACCGGAGAGCAGATAACGCCGCCTTCTCAATCGAACCCTCTTATCTCCCCCCGGTTGAGCCAGGTGGTCGAAAAAGCCATGGCGCTCGACCCGCAGCAACGTTACCAGAGCGCAGCCGAGTTCAAGTCGGATCTGCAGGCCTGCCTGCTACCAGCGCAACCGGTACTATTCGCCCGAGACGCCCCGGTGATTTCAGTTTCCGCAGCGAGTGCAGGAACTGCAGTGCGTTCTGTACACGAAACTGCCCCTACCGGTGAGCCGCGGCGCATCCCCTGGCTATGGATTGGTCTCGGCCTCACCGCGTTGGCCTTGATCTTGTGTTTCACCCTGGGTGGCGGGAGTTTGGCATTGCTAGGCATGCGCGGTAGTAGGGCTTCGACACACACGCCGACAATCCAGGGGCTCGGCCTGCAAGCCAGCTCAACGCCCACGCCAGACTTGACCACCCCCTTGCCGGATACCCCCGTGCCTGCCTCCGCAGTTCCAACTCTGTTACCGGTAGTTCATTCAAAAGATCCCTCCACTTATGTTCAGATGGATATATATCAGCCGGACACGCTTGACCCTGCGATGGATTACGAGACCTCCGGACTACAGGTGATCCAAAACCTGTACGATACGCTTATTTTCTACCGCCGGGAGGAGCCATCGGTTTTCATCCCGCAGCTCGCCCTGGAGGTCCCCACCTTGGAAAACGGAGCTATCTCGCAGGATGGGTTGACCTATCTTTTCAAAATACGGCCGGGGGTGCGATTTCATGACGGCACCCTGCTGATTGCGCAAGATGTAGTCTATACTTTTCAACGGAATATATTGCAGGGCGGCTCGTCTTCGCCGATGTGGATGCTCACCGAGCCGGTTTTTGGTGTTGGCGTGTATGACGTGGCTGAGTTGGTCGATCCGGCGCTGGTAGATAACCCGGACGGGTTGAAGGATGCAGACACGGGCAGGCTTCTGGAGATTTGCCAGCGTTTGCAGCAGGCAATCTATACCGATCCAGAGGGTCAGATGGTGATCTTCCACCTGGCACAACCCTGGGCTCCCTTCCTGGCAAGCCTGACGAATGGTTGGGGTAGCATCCGTTCGAAAGCCTGGACGATAGCAAATGGCGGCTGGGATGGTGATTGCCAGACCTGGCAAGATTATTACGGGCGAAGTTTGGATCAGTTGAACGAAACGCCGCTCGGCTCCGGAGCGATGGGCACAGGGCCTTACCGGTTGGAGAGCTGGACAAAAGACGAGCAGATTATCTTGAAAGCCAACCAGGGCTATTGGCGCACCGAGCCTGCCTGGCCTGGCGGGCCAACCGGCGCTCCGGTGTTGCAGACGGTGATTATCCGGTATCAAAGGGATTTCGCTGGCCGTTTGGCGGCGTTACAGAACGGTGAAGCGGACTCAACCCGTATTACCTCGAATGTAGAGTGGCCAGATCTGGATAGCCTGACTGCCCAGGTCTGCAATTTCACCGACCAGGACTGTCAACCCAGCCAGAATCCAGCTGGGCCGCTGGAGATGATCCGTGGCTTCCCGGTCGTCTGCCGGGGCGGCGACATCTTTATGAATTGGAAGATAAACGCTCAGGATGGCAATGACCTGATCGGAAGCGCCCAACTCGATGGTGAAGGGGTGCCACCGGATTTCTTCTCCAATGTTCACGTCCGGCGGGCATTCCAATATTGCTTCAACGATGATACCTACTTGAGAGAGATCATGCAAGGTGAAGGTTTACGCTCGGCTACGGTAATGCTTCCTGAAATGATCGGTTACGACGCCGCCGCTCCTCAATACACCTATGACCTTGCTCGCTGTCAGGATGAATTCCGCCAGGCCATTTTCGGCGGGTCGAGCGTGTGGGAAGCCGGTTTTGCCCTCAAACTACCGTACGCGCAGGACAACCGGCCGGACCAGAAGATCGCCGAGATCTTTGCACATGAGCTGACTTCACTCAATCCGAACTTTAAGATTGCAGCAGTTGGATTGGAATCGGATGACTATAACCAACGTTATCGTGATGGCCGCCTGCCAATTTTCTCCAAAAACTGGCTCGAAGACATTCACGACCCGCACAACTGGGTTGTCCCGTACACGATTGGAAATTTTAGCCGACAGCTTAACCTGCCTGCTGATTTGATCCATCGCTTTGAAGAGATTATCGATCGTGGGGTGACCGAGCCAGACCCGGAAGCGCGCGGGAACATCTACCGTGAGTTCAACCTCCTGTTCTACGACCAGGCTCCAGTCATCCTGATGTACCTGTCGATTGACCGCCAATACCAGCAACGCTGGGTGCGTGGCTGGTACAATAACCCGTTGTATCCGGGGTTGTATTATTATGTTTTGGGTAAAGACTGATAGGATCGAGGTGTCGTATGCCGCATGATGAAGTCGAAGCACGGATGCAGGCGCTGGTCCAAAGCTGGGAAGAGTCATCCGACCAGCGGTCGATCTTTCTAAAATGCTACCTCATGATGACACGCAATATGCACCTGGCTATTCAGCTGGATGAGTTTCGCGATCCAGACTGGGTAGATCATCTGGTGAATCATTTCGCCGGATACTATTTCATGGCGCTCGAAGCCTACGAGCAGGATCCTGCCGCTGCACCACCCGTATGGCAGTTGGCTCACCGGGCTGCACGGGATCCCGATTTGATCGGAATACAAAAATTGCTACTCGGCATTAACGCTCATATCAATTATGACCTGGCGCTCGCAGTGGTCGATATGCTTAAGCCGGAGTGGGGTGAGCTTTCCGACGGCCTGCAAGAAGATCGCTATGTAGATTACTGTCATGTGAATGAGGTGATTGGCTCCACGATCGATGAAGTCCAGGATCAGGTGCTGGAGCAGGTCATGCCCGCGATGGAACTCATCGATACGTTGTTTGGCCCCCTGGACGAGAAGGTGATCTCCAGCCTGTTAGGACACTGGAGAGAAAAAGTCTGGCATTACGCTGAGCAATTGTTAAAGGCGATGGATGTCGAGGATCAAGTACGGTTGAGGCTTGAACTGGAACGGGATGCGATCAAGATTGGTCACACGATCGGATTTACGGACCGGGCGTAAGGTTATACAATCTTACGAAGCATCCAGTGTGCACGGTGAGGCGCGGTTACGATCAATTGGGAATATTCTACGGATACCAGAACTATCCAATTAGCCAGCCAGTTTTATCGTTAAGGAGTAGACCATGGAGGAATTAAAGACCAAACCAAATGAGCAGAGTGTGGTGGAATTTCTGAATGGTGTCAGCGACGAGAAGAAACGCAAGGATTGCTTTACAATCCTGGAGTAAATGAAAGAGGCTACCCAGGCAGAACCCCTGATGTGGGGAGACGCCATCGTTGGCTTTGGCAACTATCATTACCGCTATGCTTCGGGCCGGGAAGGGGACTGGTTTTTGACCGGCTTTTCGCCGCGCAAGCAGAACCTGACGCTGTACATCATATCCGGCTTTGAGCAATACGATACACTGCTGGGGAAGCTGGGTAAGCATACTATAAGCAAGTCATGTCTATATATTAAGCATCTGGATGATATCGACCTGTCCAGCCTGAAGGAGCTGGTGCGGCTATCGGTGGAGCATTTAACAGGTAATAGCCAAGTGCCCTGAGCGAAGCCGCGTTCTATGCGGCGACGTCGAAGGGTGCGCCGCTTGCAATGGCATCTGGCTTGTGCAGTTGCTTGACATTCCTGCTACTCGGGGATAAAATTCAACCCGCTCTTGGAAAGGGCCTGTAGCGCAGTTGGGAGCGCGCCTCAATCGCACTGAGGAGGTCAGGGGTTCGAATCCCCTCAGGTCCACCTTTTTGCCCCCACATGTGGGGGCTTTTCTTTCTAAAAGGCTAGATATGTGGGTCAAGTTATTCATAGGTCAAAATCGGGTGCAGGTGGGTGCAGTTATCGAAATTCCACCGGAGTGATCAACTCGTCGATCATCTGGCCGCCTCTTCTTGTATGCCTGGAAT
>Ga0154774_1166_pt17 | contig 13042 bp, 12 predicted proteins | sample Rifle2008BG16ft_FD_105782 | JGI IMG/M metagenome (GOLD analysis project Ga0154774, IMG submission 105782) | Chloroflexi bacterium RBG_16_57_11
AACTTCACACCACGCTGCATTGCGAGTTCCGAGCAGCAAAAGTGTGGCAATCGCTACGTCTGGGCAAGCCGTCCGCTGGCAAACGGTGGCGGCGCCTGGCGCGCGGGATTTATTATTCTCTCCGCTTACCGGTAGAGCGCTGGAACCTTGAGCGATTATCCCACCAATCCTATCAGGGAATCGAAGCCATCTCGCCCTCGCTCTCACAAACCGAGGCGGCTACCCCGACAATCCAGGCAGAATGATTTGCTCGAACCTGAAGTGAATAACAACCAACTGGTACGAACCAGCCGCAATGTGGGTGATTGTAAAATCGCTGATGGGAAAGGCACGGGTTGACGCTGAAAGAAGAAGAATCCTTAACGGTTGCAGAGGCATTCTCACGCAAATCGCACGTGTATGATGCCTTTGGTGAGGACCATCCCAACCTGAGCCGCATGCGCCAGAAGGTGCGCCATCACGCGCTGGCACATTTGCGCTCAGGTGATCGCATCCTGGAGCTAAACGCTGGCACCGGCACCGACGCGGCTTACTTTGCCGGACTGGGCTTTAAAGTCCATGCTACCGATCTTTCACCCGGCATGGTGGCGAAGATCCAACAAAAGATAACCAGCTTGGGCCTCGAAGACCGTTTTTCCGCGCAGCTCTGCTCGTTTGACTCGCTTGAACAATTGGGTAGCAGGTCCTTTGACTACGTCTTTTCGAATTTGGGTGGAGTGAATTGTGCGCACGATTTGAGCCGCATCACACGTGGAGTAGAAAAATTGCTGCCTCCAGGTGGCCGGGTAACCTGGGTGGTGATGCCACCCATCTGTCTCTGGGAGCTGGCCCAGGTGTTGCGCGGAGATTTTTCCACGGCTCTGCGGCGATTGCACCCGCATGGGACGCTTGCCCGTGTCGAGGGGATGCGATTCATGACCTGGTACCACCCACCACGAGGCGTCATAAAAGCCTTTGGAAAAGGGTTTCGCCCGCTGCAATTGCAAGGGTTGTCGGTATTTACGCCGCCGGCCGATCATAAATCGTTTCCAGGTCATCACCCACGTTTATTTAGCTGGTTGCGGTGGACGGAGGATCTGCTTGCGGATCGTTATCCGTTCAATCGCTGGGGTGATTTCTACATATTGACGCTTGAAAAATATGCTGAATAACGATCGATGGATCGAATTAGTCGGGGGTTTTACCCTTGTCTGCCCGGTGTGCAAGGGTGAATTAGAAATCGTTCGGGCCGATTTATTGCATTGCCCCGCCTGCAAGCTGACCTACCCATGCGTGGATGGCATCTGGCGGATGTTACCGCCGAGCCGAGCAGCGGAGTATGAGAAATTCATCTATGAGTATGAGACCATCCGAAAATCGGAAGGGCGCGGCTCGAATTCCCCTGAATATTATCAATCCCTGCCGTATAAAGATCTCAGTGACCGGAGGAGTGCAGAATGGGCTATCCGGGGTCGGAGTTTTCGTGCGCTGATGGATCAAGTGATCATTCGGTTCGAAAGACGAGTCGGGAGACAATTGAAGATCCTCGATCTAGGCGCAGGGAACGGATGGCTTTCAAATCGCTTTGCTCAACGTGGGCATCAGGTTATTGCGATGGATCTGCTGATAAATCCGTTCGATGGACTCGGGGCATATATAAACTATCAAACACATTTCATGCCCATCCAGGCGGAATTTGACCACCTCCCATTGGCGGATCAACAGGCAGACCTGGTCATTTTCAACGCCTCTTTTCATTATTCGACCGATTATAACCTGACCTTGACCGAGACTCTCCGCCTCCTGGCTGTTGGTGGGCTTGTGATTGTTTTAGATACACCTGTTTACCATCAGGCCGCCAGCGGAGCGCAGATGGTTATAGAGAGACAGGCGCAATTTGAGCGCGAGTACGGCTTTCCCTCGAATTCAATCCCCAGTGAGAACTACCTTACGAATGCGCGTATCCAGGAATTGGGTGAAATTCACGGATTGCATTGGCAAACCTTCATGCCCTTCTACGGGTTTCCCTGGGCAATCCGTCCTTGGATCGCAAAGCTGCGCCACCATCGGGAGCCTGCCAGGTTCATGATCCTTATAGGCAGTCGAAATAGGTAAAAAAAGCGCATGGCCGTGAACGCACCATGCGCTATTAAGGGTAATAAAAAATCTCATTATCCTGCGTGTCCTAACAAGTTTTCAATTTTGGTCACGCCGTCACGGAAATTATCCCCAAGGTAAGTACCTGCAATGCGTAAGCGCCATTCGGGCTGGTTGCGAAAGATGCGCCCTCCATACCCGACCGGTGGCTTGCCGGTCTGCGCCACTTCCGGCAGCCATACTGGCCACTCGGAAAGCTCTGCCGCGGCGTTTTCGGTCATCGCAACCGTTACGAGCAAGGGAGGGGATAACTCTCTCACAAAGCCTGCCAGGTCGGGGAGAGGAACTGCTTGGCCCAGATATGCCACCGGCCATCGCCTGCGGCGTAATAACGCACCCAGGATCAGGATGCTTCCTTCATGCCATTCGTTGGGCGCGCAGGCCAGGACAATCGGGTTGATCGTACGCGGTGGCGGACCGCTCACCATCCACATGAGTAGCCGCTGGCGGAGATAATTGGTGGCAAGATGTTCCGTCGCGATATTGATCTGGCCATCTTCCCAGGCATCTCCAATCGTCGCCAGGGCAGGTCCGATGACATCCAGAATTAAATCTTCTGGCGAGGAAAGGGCCAGTGCTTCCCCCAAAATGGTGTTGGCGCGTACCAGATCACGAGTCAATAATGATTCAACCAGCTTCTCACTCAGTATAGGTAGATACGGTGTATATTTATCAACCCTGGGTTCGTAGATCTCGACAGGCGGGCGTAATGGCTCTACAAGCGCCAGGTTTCCGGTCTGCTCCTGGTGGCGAAGAGCGTTTATAGCCTGTGCCGTCTGCATGCCCTGTACGATCCGCCCTTTTACCCACCGTAAGCGCAGCACATCTCTTTCCGAGTACAATCGATGGCCACCGGCTGTCCGCTCCGAATCTGGGAAATTATAGCGTCGCTCCCAGGCGCGCAAGGTCGCCATCGAAACGCCGGTCATACGTGCAACAACGCCGATATTGTACAATGGTTCACTGCTGCCAAGGGTAACATCTGGCAATGGAATCATGGATATTTCTCCCTGCTTATGGCAAATCTTTTAGCCATTCCATCATTATAATCTTCTGAACCAGTATTGTCAAGATTAATGATAAGATTATTATACAATATCTTGACACAATAATAAAATTCCAATATAATCTCTATCACCAGGCCGGTGAGGGATCGGGTATGATATCGTAAGTGAAAATATTGTGGAGTTTTCGATGGTCGTCGTAACGGGTGCTTCCGGATATTTAGGCAGCCACATCACACGCCTGCTGGTACAGGCTGGTTATCCAGTGCGTGCTATGGTGCGCAATAGGTTGACTGCGCAAAAAGAAGGCCGTTTAGCAGGCTTGGAGGTTGAATGGCTTGAGGCGGATGTCACCCGACCGGACACTTTGACCCCTGCTGTTCAGGGTGCGACTGCGATTGTGCATACGGTAGCCATTGCAATCGAAAAGGGTGGTCGTACATATGAGCAGGTGAACTACCAAGGAACAGTGAACCTGGTTGATGCGATGAAAACCGCGGGGGTGAACAGACTGATTTATATCTCTCAATTAGGAGCCGATGCCAATTTACCATTTCGTTTTCTAGCTTCAAAAGGCAAGGCTCAGAATTATGTGTCGGCTTCCGGCCTGGATTGGACTGCATTTCAACCCTCGGTAATCTGGGGACCGGAAGATGAATTTGCGAATTCCTTTGCCCGTCTAATTCCGCTTACCCCATTCATTTTTCCCATCGTTGGAGATGAAACGGCGCGCTTCCAGCCGGTTTGGGTAGACGATGTAGCTTCCAGCGTGCTAAAAACGCTTGATGACAAGGCGACGGTTGGTATGATCTACCAGCTTGGTGGGCCAGAGGTGCTTGTCTTGGGGGAGATCGAGCGTCGAACCATGAATGCCCTCGGGTCCCGCCGTTGGTTCATTCGTTTCCCGATGCCATTGTTGAAAGTCTTCGTGGCTTTGATGGAGATGCTCCTGCCTAATCCGCCTGTGACCCATAGTCTGCTCGAGCTGCTGGCTGTGAGCAATGTCACCACACAAAACGCGATCAAGCAGTTTGTCAGCCAGCCGCGCCCATTTACAGCAGAAAACGCTTCTGTTTATATGCGCAAGTTTCGTATAAAAGATACACTCGCCCAATACATGGGACGATAGTTAGATTCTAAGCCCAGAGTTGTCGCACACAGCACGGTTGTTCCACGCGCTAGAACTGGAGTTCGGATGTGGAAATTTCCGAGACATACGTAGCATTGGGCAAGACCGACGTAATGGTCAGCCGGATCGGACTGGGAGCCTGGGCCTGGGGGGACCGTTTATTCTGGTCGTATGGGCGTGGATATGATATCGAGGATGTACGGGCAGTGTTTAAACTCAGCCTGGAGGAGGGGATAAATTGGGTAGATACCGCCGAATCCTACGGCTCTGGCCAATCCGAGCGATTATTAGGCGGATTCAATGCCGACAGCTACCTGCCGGTTGTCATCGCCACGAAATTTATGCCTTTTCCCTGGCGACTGGGAAAAGGCACCTTTCGAAAGGCGCTTCGGCGTAGCCTGGATCGACTGAGGTTACACAGCCTCGACCTTTACCAGATCCATTGGCCTTTACCACCGATTTCAGTGGAGACCTGGGCAGATGCGCTGGCGGATGCCGTCCAGGCTAAGTTGGTAAGAGCGGTGGGGGTATCAAATTACAATGAACAACAAATGCGGGCCGCAAATGCAGTCCTGGCAAAGCGTGGTGTTCCTTTGGCTTCCAATCAGGTGCTCTTTAATTTGCTAGATCGAAAAATTGAGCGGAATGGCTTGTTAAAAGCTTGCCAGGAATTGAACATAGGGCTGATTGCTTATAGCCCGATTTCACAAGGGGTTTTGACTGGAAAGTACACTCCTGACCGGCCAATCCCCGGGGTCCGAGGGCGGCGCTATCCTCGGGCGTATCTGGCGCGGGTCCAGCCTTTGGTACAGCGAATGCGTGAGATTGGACAGCAACATGATGGCAAGACGCCCGCACAGGTGGCAATAAACTGGCTGATCTGCAAGGGCGTGCTTCCAATCCCGGGTGCAAAGAACGCCCGCCAGGCTCAGGAAAACGCAGGCGCACTGGGCTGGCGTTTGAGCGATGACGAAGTAGCAGATCTGGAGTTAAAAGCCGATCAGGTTTAATATCGAATGAACCGCGCAATTTGGTGGATTCGCCGGGACCTACGCTTGACAGATATCCAGGCTCTAATGAACGCTCTGGATCAGGCCGATGAAGTCCTCAACGATATTTCATAAAGGAGCGCACCCTACATGCTTACCGGCGATGATGAGCCATCTGGTGGGGATATCCCGACACTTGAATGGGCACAAAAGTTGCTGACCGAATCCGCGGCGATTAATCCGGGTCCATGGGAAGCACACTCGCGCATCGTAGCCTTGGGAGCACAGCTCATCGCGGACCGGTGCTCAGGTCTCGATCCAGATCGGGCGTACATCCTTGGCATGCTGCACGATATCGGGCGGCGATTCGGGATCGCTGGGATGCGCCATGTGTTGGATGGTTACCAATTTCTTAACCATCAAGGATATCCCGGTGCTGCGCGTATCTGTATGACCCACTCTTACCCAATCCGGGATCTGCCTCACGGCGCGAGCCCTTGGGATGGAAGCGAGCAAGATTGGCAAATCGTTGCGGCGTTTTTGGCCGGGATCGAATACGACGACTATGACCGTTTGATCCAACTCTGCGATGCGTTGGCCTTGCCGAGCGGGTTTTGCTTGCTGGAAAAACGCCTGGTGGAGGTAGCTTTACGCTATGGCTGTAATCAGTGGACGGTAGAGCGCTGGCAGGCATTTATCAAAATAAAAGATTATTTCGAGAGCAGGATCGGTGGATCGATCTATCCTTTACTTCCCGGAGTTGTAGAAAATACTTTTGATCGGTGAAAGAAACATAAATTAATAATCGCCGAAGAATTGGGTAAATAGTCTCGTCTCCAGTGCAACTGGAATAACCTTCAGGGGTTATGCTTCATAAGCACACATCCTATACCGCGGAGTTATCCGAATGCTTACAGTAGAGAAGCTCGATACTCAGATGAAAGCGCAGCGACGCCGGTTTTCCCATATCCCATTTCAGTTTTATTCCAATACTCCCCAATGGGTGCCGCCGATATTGATTGATGTCGAAGCGGCGCTAGACCGGCAAAAACACCCTTTTTACCAGCATTCAGAAGCCGATTTCTTTATCGCTACCAGGGATGGTCGTGATGTTGGCCGGCTGGCGGTTATGGATAACAAACGTTATAACGAATACCATCACACAAAACGAGCACAATTCTATTATTTTGAAAGTGAAAATAGCCTGGAAACCGCCCAAGCCTTGTTCGAGCGTGGTTTTGATTGGGCGCACGGAAGAAATCTGGATGAGATCATTGGCCCAAAAGGTTTTGCAGCGTTGGATGGTTACGGCATGCTGGTGGAAGGTTTTGAGCATCGTCAGATGATGACTATGATGAACTACAACCAGCCATATCTTCCAAAGCTGGTCGAAGCTTTGGGTTTCGAAAAAGAAGTTGATTTTATCTCTTGCTATGCTGAGCCAGAAACCTTCCAGATGCCGGAAAGGATATTCAGCATCGCCGACCGTGTCGAAAAAAAAGGTGTGCTTACCGTCAAACGTTTTACGAGTAAAAAAGAATTGAAGGCCTGGGCGCCGCGCATTGGAAGGACGTATAACCAATCATTTATCAACAATTGGGAGTACTATCCTCTGACCGATAATGAGATTAAATTTGTTGTAGATAATATTCTGACCGTAGCCGACCACCGCCTGATCAAGATCATCATGCATGGTGAGGATGTAATCGGCTTTATGTTTGCTTTCCCAGATTTATCGCCTGCTTTGCAACGGTCAAAAGGTAGTCTTTTTCCTTTCGGGATCGTTGATATCCTGTTAGAATTGCGCCGCAGGGACTGGGTGTCAATCAATGGGGCCGGGGTTTTACCTGAATTTCAGGGGCGTGGTGGGAATGCCTTGCTATATGCAGAGATGGGCCGGACGATTCGTGATTTTGGCTTTACCCACGCGGAGATGACGCAGGTGGCAGAAACCGCGGTGCAGATGCGTAATGACCTGGTTAATTTGGGTGGCAAGCCATATAAGAATCACAGGGTGTATCACAAGAAAATCTAATAGGACGGAAAACTTTACTGGTTTTCGGATGGCGCAACTGACTGCGGCATCTCTGGCAAACCGCAATGAGCTTGTTATTTCGTGGGGTTATCATAGGGCTGGCGATCGCCACGCCTGTCGGCCCGATTGGTGTGTTGTGTATCCGTCGAACATTGGCCTACGGGCGAGCTTCCGGTTTCGCCTCCGGTCTGGGAGCAGCGACGGCTGATGCGTTGTATGGGAGCATTGCTGCATTTGGCCTGACGGTGGTTATCCATTTGTTATTAGGGCAGCGCTTCACTCTACAATTGGTAGGGGGCGGTTTCCTGGTTTATCTCGGTATTCGTACCATTTTTGAAAAACCCAGGTCATTGGGTATAGATCCGGATATGTCCTCCGCCTCTAACCAGATTCAAGCACGGCAATCGGTAAACTGGCATGCCTTAGGACGTGATTATGGCACCACATTCTTTTTAACCCTGACCAACCCGATGACAATTTTGTCATTTGCGGCGATCTTTGCCGGTCTGGGGGCGACAACCGTAACCGGGGGCGGTATACTTGCTGTGACCGGGGTCTTCATCGGCTCGGCGTTGTGGTGGCTCGTGTTAAGCCTCGCAACCGGTTTTTTCCATGGAAAGCTAGCAGGACCAGATTTTTTTCGCTGGACGAAGTGGATTTCGGGCGGGATCATTCTCGTGTATGGGATCCTGGCGCTCATCAACGCGCTTTGGAGATAACCGCGAGCCTGACGAGGAGGAACATTGTTCGATCTGTTATTACTTATCCTGCAAATTATTGTGATTTTGGGCGCAGCCAGGCTGGTTGGCTGGCTTTTCAGGAAGATTCGACAGCCGCAGGTCGTGGGGGAGATGGCGGCTGGCATCTTGCTCGGCCCTTCGTTGCTAGGGTTAGTTGCCCCTCGGGTTTATGGTTTTATTTTTCCGGCAGATAGCCTGAGTTATTTGAACGCCATAAGTCAAATCGGGTTGATTATTTTTATGTTCCTGATCGGGTTAGAGCTGGATGTAAATATTTTGCGTGGTCGTGGGCATACCACGGTGATCACCAGCCAGATAAGCATTTATGTGCCGTTCCTGTTGGGGATCTTGCTGGCAGTATTCCTTTACCCACGCTTGTCTTACGAAGATGTGCCATTTTTTCTCTTTGCGATGTTCATCGGCACGGCGATGAGTATCACCGCTTTCCCGGTCCTGGCGCGCATTCTTTCAGAGCGGAAGATGCTGCGCACCCATTTGGGGACGGTGGCGATCGCCTGCGCGGCGGTGGATGATATCACCGGCTGGATGATCCTGGCGGTGTTGATGTTGCTGGCTCGGGCTTCAGAAAGCATATTGCCATTATGGGGGATGATTGTGGGGGTAGGCGTCTATTTAGGTATCATGCTGTTTCCGCTACGGCGCTTGATGTGCTGGATTGAAGATTATTATCAGCAGCGCGGCCAGATTACCCAGGGAATCCTGGCGTTAATCCTGCTGTTTGCGCTGGCCTCCGCCTGGTCGACGGAGTTTCTTGGCATTCACGCGCTTATCGGAGCGTTCCTGGCTGGCGTAATCATGCCGAGACATCACGGGTTTGTGCATGCCCTGACCGAAAAACTCAACGATTTTACGGTCGTGTTCTTGCTCCCGCTGTTTTTCGCCTATACCGGCTTGCGCACGAGTGTGGCGCTGCTGGACTCACCAGTGCTGTGGCTTTATTGCGGGCTTATTATTCTGGTGGCGGTGCTCGGAAAGTTCAGCGGTGGGAGCATACCGGCGCGCCTCACTGGCATGACATGGCGCGACTCCTGGGCTCTTGGTGCTTTAATGAATACTCGCGGGTTGATGGAGCTTGTTCTGCTGAATATTGCTCTGGATATTGGGTTGATAACGCCAACATTATTCACCATGCTGGTTTTTATGGCGCTGACCACGACCTTTATGACCGCGCCGGTGCTCGAATGGCTCTACTTTCGGCGGATGGTACCACCGGTTGAATACACGACGCCAGCTCCCGAGGTGTTGCCACCGGAAGAGGAAGAGTATGTGCCCGTGGATTAACTACATTTACATATGCTCGCCACCGGCATGATAATCGAGGTAGAATGAGTGGGTAATAGGGACAAAACCTTCGCTGGAGGAAGGCTATGAATATTCGGCCTGAGGTTGGACTGACTTTTGATGATGTCTTGCTGGTCCCAAAACGTTCATCCATTCGCAGTCGCTCCGCAGTGAATACGGCTACCTATCTGACGCCTCAAATACGCTTGGCGATTCCCATTGTTAGCGCTAACATGGACACCGTAACTGAGAGCGAGATGGCTGTTGCGATGGCTCAGGCGGGTGGAATCGGCATACTACACCGCTTCATGCCTGTGAGCCGGCAGGTAGAAATGTTGCGACGCGTAAAACGTGCCGAAAGCTATGTCGTCGAAGATCCGATCACCATCTTCCCGGAGGCTACCTTAGCCGAGGCGCGACAAAAAATGAGCGATATCCGGGTGGGTGGGTTGGTAGTGGTGGACCAGGAACGGCACCTGCTCGGTATGCTGACCTCGCGCGATGTTCGCCTGGCGCTGGATGAGAATGAACGCGTGGAAGCTGTGATGACCCCGCGTGAGCGCCTGTCGGTAGCCACCGCCAGTGAGACTTTGGAATCAGCGCGCGCCACGTTGTATGCCCGGCGAGTGGAAAAATTACCTTTGGTGGATGTTGAAGATCGCCTGGTAGGATTGATCACCGCACGCGACATCATCAAGCTGCGCGAGCATCCTCAAGCGACTAAGGATGCCAAAGGACGCTTGCGAGTCGGGGCAGCGGTGGGCATACGTTCGGAGGATATGCCACGCATCGCGGCCTGTGTCGAAGCTGAAGCGGATGTGTTGGTCCTGGATGTAGCACACGGGCACATGGAACATGTTTTAGAGACGGTGCGAAAGCTGAAGGGAAAGTACCCGAAAGTACCGCTCATCGCCGGCAACGTGGCCACAGCGGAGGCGGTGTGCGATTTGGTCCAATCTGGCGCAGATGCGGTCAAGGTAGGTGTAGGTTCTGGCTCGATTTGTATTACCCGAGTTGTGACTGGTTTCGGGGTGCCACAGCTAACCGCCGTGGCAGAGTGTGCTGAAGCGGGGCGGCGTTTAGGCATCCCGATCATCGCCGATGGTGGTATTCGTAACTCTGGCGACATCACCAAGGCTCTGGCAGCCGGGGCCAATACTGTCATGTTGGGTAGCCTGCTGGCGGGGACGGACCAGAGCCCAGGCGCACCGGTTGTGCGTAATGGCCGGCGTTACAAGTTGGTCCGCGGGATGGCCTCATTGACAGCCAATGTCGCCCGTCAAGAGGTCGATAAGGGCGAGGTAGAGGATGATGAGCTGGCCGAAGTTATCCCGGAAGGCGTGGAAGCTGTGGTGCCGGATCGGGGGGATGTTTTCGATATATTACATCAATTGGTAGGCGGGCTTCGTTCTGGTATGAGTTACTGTGGGGCGCAGACGCTGGATGAGCTGTGTGAAAAAGCGGAATTTATCCGCATCACGCCCGCCGGGAGAGAAGAATCAGGCGTGCATGATGTTAGCCTGTTATAAACCGGCTTGATCATTTATATATTGATTGCTTTATCGTATCGGCAACATGTTTGAGGATGGAGGTAAAAACTTGATAGATCCGAAGGTCACCCGACCACAATTCCCTGAAGGCTATCTTGAGAATCCAAAATCATTCTTGCCGTGGAGCCATGTCGAAAGACGCTTGACTGAGGCAATGCATTATTGGTTATGCACAGTTCGCCCAAATGGACGACCGCACGTAGTTCCAAAGTGGGCGGTCTATATCCAGGGTAAGATCTACTTCGATGGGAGCCCGGAGACGCGCCATGCGCGCAACATCGCCAAGAACCAGCATGTCGTCCTGCACCTTGAAAGCGGCGAGGATGTCGTGATTGTTGAGGGATTGGCAAAAGCTTCTGGTAAACCTCCTTTTGAGTTGGCGGTTCAGATTGCACAAGCATTATCGAAGAAATATGCTGACCGCGGCTACGCCCCCCAGCCGGACCAGTGGAATGAGGGCGGCTTGTTTGAGATCGAGCCACGCATGGTTCTCGCCTGGACCCAGTTTACCGACGACCCAACCCGTTTTATCCTCGAATGAAAACGTTGGTTGCGGGGGCGCTGGGAGAGTGCGTTCACGTGGCGGGCGTTTTGATATGCACCCAGCCAAATAACTCCCTTGACAAAGGTGTGTTTCCTCTCTAAAATAGACCTATTCTGATCACAATTTGGTAGGTAAGAAGAGAAAATGCAAACCTGCATGTGTCTGAGGCGGGGGCTGTAACCACCGCCTGCGACGAAAAATGCAACGGCCAACTGCCGTAAGCGGTGGACAGCGACCCCGCGGATCACGCGTTGATCTTGCGCTTGTGTCCATTCTGGCGCTTACGCATGACTAAGCTAGCAGCTCAGTCGCAGTTGGCTGTTTTTTGTTAATAAATAATTGAAAATCAGATTCAGATCTAGTCTTTACTTGGAGCGTAGAATGAATATTGCAAGGGATGTTACAGATCTGGTGGGAAACACACCGATGGTGAGGCTGAGGCGGGTAACCGACGGCGCAAATGCACAGGTTGTGGCTAAGCTGGAGTTCTATAATCCGGCGCACAGTGTGAAGGACCGTATCGGCGTCTCCATGATCGACGCGGCAGAACAGGCCGGATTGATCAATAAAGACACTGTCATCGTCGAGCCAACCAGCGGAAATACCGGGATCGCTTTGGCTTTTGTGTGCGCCGCTCGGGGCTATCAGTTGGTCTTGACCATGCCAGAAACGATGAGTAAAGAGCGCCGTATGCTGTTGCGCGCCTACGGTGCGGAGCTCGTGTTGACGCCCGGCAGCGAGGGGATGGCCGGCGCAATTCGTAAAGCTGAAGAGCTGGTCGCATCCGGTCCACATTATTTTATGCCGCAGCAATTTACAAATCCGGCCAATCCCGAAATCCACCGGCAGACGACTGCCGAGGAGATCTGGCGGGATACCGACGGTCAGGCGGATATTCTGGTGGCTGGCATCGGCACCGGAGGGACGATCACAGGCGTGGGTGAGGTTATTAAAGCCCGAAAACCGACATTTCGTTGCGTTGCAGTCGAGCCCGATGCCTCGCCAGTGCTCTCCGGCGGGCAAAAGGGCCCGCATCCGATCCAGGGGATCGGTCCCGGTTTTGTGCCCGATGTGCTCAATACGAATATTTATGATGAGATCATCCGGGTGAAGGGTGACGATGCAATGGAAATGGCCAGGCGGATGGCACGTGAGGAGGGATTGCTGGTTGGGATTTCATCAGGGGCAGCCACTTGGGCGGCTCTACAGGTCGCTCGCCGACCGGAAAATGCCGGCAAGCTGATCGTTGTCATCATCCCATCCTTCGGAGAGCGTTACCTGAGCACCGCGTTGTTTGCCAATCTGGCAGATTAACCTGGATAAATATGAAAGACGAGTTTATAGGATTGATGTCCTCCTTGTTTGGGAGCTGCTCCGCAAGGTATGAGGTGCAAGATGTTTGGAAAGACGGTTCAAATCATTCGAAGTGATATCCAATCGGTATTTGAGCGCGACCCGGCAGCACGCAGCACGCTTGAGGTGCTATTGTGTTACCCCGGGTTGCATGCCGTCTGGGGACACCGGCTAGCCCATCGCCTGTGGGTGCAAAATTGGCGTCTGCTGGCCCGCTGGATCTCTCAATTTATGCGCTTCGTGACTGGGATCGAAATCCA
>Ga0154774_1053_pt6 | contig 13005 bp, 13 predicted proteins | sample Rifle2008BG16ft_FD_105782 | JGI IMG/M metagenome (GOLD analysis project Ga0154774, IMG submission 105782) | Chloroflexi bacterium RBG_16_57_11
GGTACAGTAGAGGAGGGTTGTTTGGGGTTGGAGGTGGGGGTTATTTGTGGCGCCGTTGGGGATCGCGAAGAAACCTGGCTTACTGGCGCTACCGGGATGGTCGGTCGAGGAGCTTCTACACCGGAGGGTGGGGCTGCTGGCGGTGAGGTAACCGGCTGCGTAATGGGTTTGGCCGGCTGCGCTGAAGGTCCTCCTTTGCCGCCAAAGGGCGGTGGAGGGGTGGGCGGCTTGGCCAGGCGTAGTGGAGCTGTGTCTTCATCATCCGGCGGCGCCTCGGGAAGTGGTGTTTCTATCTTATCGTCCGTCTCTGGTGACACTTCTACGGCAGAGGCATCCGATATGGGGAGATCAACAGGTTGATTACCGGGGTGATCCGGATGTGATTCCACCGGTGAGCTTTCCGAGGGTCGCATCGCCGTAGAGGAAGCGTGGTCATCTTCTTCTTCCGGGTGGGTGGACGGGTTACGAACAGGCTGGTGCGGATCTTCCGAGGCTTGCATTTTAACCAGGGCGGGAAGCGATTAAAACCGTCCAGACTCCTTTCATCACGGTTTCATCCTTCTGGTTGGCGACTGTAATTTCGATCATCACCGAACCCCCACCAATTCGGCGCAGGTCTTTGGTTGCAGTGACTTCGAGCACCACGTGCACAGTGTCTCCAATGAATACTGGCTTAATGAACTTCCACTCGTTAATTTCGCGGAAAGCCAGGACCGTTCCTTCCATCACGCCTGTCTGCATCGCCAGACCGGAGGCAATCGCAGTGACCAACAAGCCGTGAGCCACTCGCTGGCCAAATGGAGCCTTGGCGCTGTAATCAGCGTCAACATGAATTTGGTTAAAATCACCCGAAAGACCAGCAAAGCTGACGATGTCAGCCTCTGTGATCGAGCGCCCGGCGGTGATGATCCGCTGACCGGTTTGAAATTCTTCGAAGTACATCCCGCGCGGGCCGGAAGGGATCGGACTCATGGAAACCTCCTGTCAATTTTTAGTAATTATGATAAATTCTAGCACAAAATACGGTTAAAATTCAGCCATGCGTGAATGGCAACTGAAGGCCGGCGACCCGTTGGCTCTGACCTTGGCCAGCGATGTTCGCCTGGGGCCAACAGATTACTGTGATGACCAGATCTGGGAGCTTTCGTTGGGCGATGGCGATCCACCGGCTCTGGCGGTAGAAACCTCCTACGGACTGCGCGCCCGGGCGATGCGCCTCTTTCCGCGCTTCACCCTGGGCGAGGTGACCCTGGGCGATCCAGGTGAGTTTGCCCAGCCGCCGGTCGTGCTACAGGCCTTTCCAAACTTCCTGTCGCTCACTTTTTCTCCCTTCCCGGATATAGACGTACTGGCTGAATATTGGGTTCCTCAGTCGCACGCCCTGGCAGGACGAATACAAATAACGCACAATGGCCATAAGGATTGTACTTTGCTCCTGGAAATGGTCGCTCGGCTGACGCCTACCGAAGGCCAGCGAATGGCACCTTTCGAAATGCAGGCCGCCACCATCCTGAGCGGGCACAGCGACGGTATTTCTCCGGTGGTGTTCATGACCGGTGGGGCAAAAGCCGGCCCCGGACCGTACCCTTCCCTGGTCCTGAAGATGGGGTTGAGCCCCGATAATGTGCGCCAGATCACCTGGGTCCATACAGCACTGGCAGACCGGCAGGCTTCGTTCGAGCTGGCGCGCACCATTGCGGCTTATAAATGGGATGCCGAGCGCACACGTCTTGAGATGCTGAACAGCAGCTTGGTGGAAATCCACACCGGCGATGCCGATTGGGACACTGTGCTGATGCTGGCTCAGAAACAAGCCATCCATTTGTATGTTGGTCCTACGGCCAACCTGCCGAATCCTTCCTTTGTGATGAGCCGCCAGCCAGACCAGGGTTATTCGCAACGCTGCGATGGCAGTGATTACAACCATTTATGGAACGGTCAATCGCCACTGGAAGCCTACTACCTGATCGATCTGTTACTTCCAGCCGCGCCAGAGCTGGCCGAGGGATTGGTGCGAAACTACCTGTCAATCCAAACCGACCAAGGCTTTATCGACTGGAAACCTGGTCTGGGAGGCCAACGGAGCAAGATCCTTGCCACACCGCTGCTATCCAGCATGGTGTGGCGGATTTATGAAGCCACCGAGCAAACTGCCTTCCTCAATGAAACCTTCGACGCACTCCTGAAGTTCAACCAAGCCTGGTTCAGCCGTGAGCATGACCAGGATGGCGACGGCGTCCCAGAATGGGACCATCCGTTGCAGGCTGGAGATGAGGACCACCCGGTGTACTCTCGCTGGCACAGTTGGTCATTGGGCGTCGATATTTCCACCGCTGAAAGCCCGGCTTTGTGCGCATTTTTATACCGGGAGTGTAAGACCTTGGTCCGGATCGCCCACATCCTGGCTCGCGAGGAGGAAATCTTCGGATTAGAAGCCACAGCCGAACGGCTGAAGGCGGCTGTAGAGAGATCGTGGAATGGGACCATGGCCTCTTATTATGATTGGGACCGCGACACTCATCGATCCACCCACGGGGAGCTGCTGGCGAGCAATCATGGGGCAGGGAATATTTACCTTCGCAGGGAGTTCTCTGAGCCCGTACGGCTGCTGATGAACGTTCATACCGACGAGACGGTGCGGCGCCACCCGCTGGTGTTCATTCATGGTAAAAGCGCCTCGGGCAACCGGCGCGTCGAGCGCATCCAGGACGAGCAGTTCCAATGGACACCGGGGCATGGCAGGCTGACCGGTCAATTCGTTTATCAGAGCCTGGAAAGGATCGAAGTCCACGGACTGGAAGCCGATGACCGGATGGTTCTATCCAGCGTGGGGTATGATTATCAGGACGACAGCACGCTAACCCCTTTGTGGGCAGGTATTCCAGCCGCGGACCAGGCGCAAAAGCTGGTGGAGGACACGTTGACGAACCCCCAGCGCTTCTGGCGACCGTTCGGGATCTCGGCCTGCCCCCAACCGCAGGCAGGCGATGATGCGGAGCTTTGTTCCAGCACGAACCTGCTATGGAACCTGTTGATCGGCCAGGCGTTGGTCCAGTATGGCTTTCGAAGTGAAGCCGCAACGCTGATGGGGCGATTGATGAGGGCTATGATCCAAAACTTGAAAAGCGATGCTGCCTTCCGGCGGCAATATCACGCAGTGACGGGGCAAGGTTTTGGGGAACGCAACGCCCTCCAGGGTCTGGCTCCATTAGGATTGTTCCTGGATATCCTGGGCGTACGCTTGATCTCATCCAGACGGGTGGCATTGAGCGGATTGAACCCATTTCCTTGGCCAGTTACGGTAAAATATCGAGGATTGACAGTGCTGCGTCAAAAGGAAAAAAGCGTAGTGATTTTCCCGGACGGGCAGACGGTCACGATTAGTGATGCCTCGCCGCAGATCGTCTCGTTGGAGTAAATGCGACGGCCACATGCTTCTCATGGCTGGAACGCGGGAAAGGAGGCAAGGCTGATGCGTATCAATCGGTTGATGGCAGTTGTCATGCAAAGTCAGGATGTCGATCATGCGATCGAAGAACTGAGCAAAGCAGGACTGATGCCAACGCTGTTGTCCACCACGGGCGTCTTTCTGGGTAGCCGAAACACAACTTTGCTCATTGGCATGTCTGCGGGACAGGAGGCCGAGGCGGTCCGCATCCTTGGTGAGACCTGCCGCCGCCGGGTGGAATACGTGGCCACGCCGCTGGAGGGCGCCCCATTTCACCTGCCGTTGACCACACCTGTGACCGTTGGTGGGGCAACGGTTTTTACTCTTGAAGTGGAACGCTACGAGGTGTTCTGATGAAGCTCATCCTCACAATAATAAGCGACAATGACAATGATCCGGTAACCCAGGCGCTGATTGTATCGGGCTTCAGAGTGACACGTATCGCTTCCACAGGCGGATTTTTACGGCGCGGCTCGAGCACTTTGATGATCGGCGTGACTGACGAAAAGCTGGATGATGCCATCCAGGTGATCCATAAAAGCGTCTCTCCACCACAGGAACCGGGGATGAAACGCGCCACCTTGTTTGTGCTCAACGTGGAACATTTCACCCAAATCTAGAATAAAAACGGGCGATTTCCAGGTTAATCGTGAAATTCTTCGACCTGGTATGTCTGAACGCGCAGTTTTTTTCTGCGCCATAGATCCTCCGGCGCGCCCATCTTCCGACAAAGGTGGTTTAAGAACGAGCGTGCTTCGGGTAGTTTTTCCCACACCTGGGGGAGAAAAGTTGCCCGCATGCTTCCATCCATCAACGTGACTCCATCGACGCCCGGTCGCAGCCGGGCGAGCAATTCCTCCGGCGAGCTATAATCCAGGTCCTTCGGCAAGGTCAGGCGCGAGATTTCGATCTTTATCTCTGGCAATTCGGAAGGCTGTACGGGTGGGAAGCGAAAATCTTGCAAGGCAGCGGCAATGGCATGCTCACGAACATCCTCCGCTAGCGGCTGATAAGGCTCCAACGCGCCGACGCAACCTCGCAGGTCTTCATACCGGGTCAAGGTTACAAAGCTGGCGCCAGCCTGCTGCAAGGGGGTCGGCAGGGCTTGCAGGTCAAGTGGCGTTGGCAGCTGGCCTTGCACACCGGCTTCCAAAGCCTGGCGCGCCAGCTTCAACAATAACGATCGCTCTTCGGGGGAAAGCAAATCTGCTATCATGGCTACCCTCCTGCCGATATCCATCGCCTCGTCAATTGAGGTGAAACCCTCAGGAATCATATATTTATGCTCCCGCCTCGTCGCGCCTCAAACGGCGGTAGCTGCGATCGTAATAGATCAGCGGGTCTCCATCCTGTGTGACCAACAAGGCGATGACTTGGCCGACAAACAAGGTATGGTCGCCAATTTCCTGGGAGATGATCACAGAACAATCCAGGAAAGATAAGCCACCGCTCAAAAAAGGCGCGCCGGTGTGCAAACTGAAAGTTTCAAGATCGGCAAAACGATCCTGGTCTTCAGTGATTCGGCCGGCAAATCGGTCAGAAATCTCATCCTGGCCCTGGTTTAGCAGAGTAATCCCAAAAATGTTGGAACGTTGGACCAGTTCGTGAGTTCGGGTATCCTTGGCCAATGAGACCAAGACCAGAGGAGGATCGAGTGAGATGGAAGTGAAGGAGCTAACGGTCATGCCATGTCGCAGGCCATCGTAGATCGAGCTGACGATTGTGACACCCGTTGCCCACTTACGCATGGCCTCACGCATGCTCTCGGGATCAACAGTTGAGCGAGTCAAATTCAAAGCCGTTCCTCGATGAAAACCGCTGGATCATGCCAGGACTGTTGGAGTGATCCGCATATGGGTTGTTGTGATTGATGATCCTGTGACCCAGGATGTTATTCATGATCATACATTTCTGTGCGCACGGCGTCAAGAGGCAATCAGGTAAGGACGCACTTGATTATAGATTCGCTGGACAACGGTGCGACTTCCCTGATATACTTGCGCAGGATCAATAAAAACAGCGGGAACTGATGGATCGCCAGCCACTCGGCTCGAGGTCGGGTAGCTAACGCTCCCTGAGTTCCAGAAGGAGTTGATGATGCACTCGACAACTCAGGGAGATGTGTTCAACGAGTCTCCCCAGGATTTTGCCCAACGGTTAGGATTGCCGTTTTCCCGTTATTCCTTGCTATTGCGCGCTTTCACTCATCGCTCCTACCTCAACGAACATTTCGATGAAGCGCTTGAAGATAACGAGCGCCTGGAATTTCTTGGCGACGCAGTACTAGATTTTTTAGTCGGCGCCTGGCTTTACAATCGCTTCCCCGAGATGCGCGAAGGCGACCTTACCCGGTTGCGCTCGGCACTGGTGCGCACCGAACAGTTAGCCGAGTTCGCCCAAAACATGGAATTTGGCCAGGCGATGCGACTTGGGCGAGGTGAAGGCCAGGGCGGCGGACGTCAACGTTTAGCGTTGCTTTGCGCTACCTTCGAGGCAGTCATCGGCGCTCTATACCTGGATAGCGGTCTGGAAAATGTTTCAACATTCATCGACCCTTTGCTGGAGCAAGCAACCGAACAAATCCTATCCACCAACCAGGATCGCGATCCTAAGAGCGTGCTCCAGGAGCGTATCCAGGCGCGCGGTTTCGGGCCGCCGATCTACCGCACTGTAGCAACCCATGGGCCGGAGCACCTGAAGATGTTCGAGGTTGAAGTCTTAATCAACGACCAGATCTATGGGCTTGGCAGTGGTCTGAGCAAACAGGCAGCAGCCAAAGAAGCCGCCCGGGCTGCCCTCGAAAGACTCGACCAGGAGCCCCAGGATGCCTCCAGCCTAACCGGGACTACCTCTACAGAATACAATGACCTTGCGCCCCAACCCTAACCCAGTGCAAAGTTATAAGCACCCTACATGCCCAGGCAGCTGAAATCCCTCGAGCTTCACGGCTATAAGACATTTGCCAACCGCACCCTGTTCGAGTTTGCCGAAAAGGTGACAGCAATTGTCGGGCCAAATGGCAGCGGCAAATCGAATATCGCCGATAGCCTGCGCTGGGTCCTGGGTGAGCAATCCTACGGGTTATTGCGAGGGAAAAAGACCGAAGACATGATCTTCTCCGGCTCGGAAAACCGTCCCCGCTCCGGGTTGGCCTCAGCAACCATCACCTTCGACAATAGCGACGGCTGGCTGCCAATCGACTATAGCGAGGTGGCCATTGCCAGGCGTGCGCACCGGGATGGATCGAACGAGTATCTGGTCAATGGCCAGCGGGTACGGCTGAAAGATGTGGGTGAGCTACTGGCTCAATCCGGCCTGGCTGAGCGCACCTATACTGTGATCGGTCAGGGCCTGGTAGATGCGGCGCTTTCCCTCAAGGCTGACGAGCGGCGAAGATTATTCGAGGAAGCCGCCGGGATCGGTCTACATCGCGCCCGCCGTGAGGAGGCGCTGCGCCGCCTGGAAGCCACCCGGCGCAACCTGGAGCGCGTACAGGATATCCTGGCGGAGCTCAAGCCGCGCCTGTCCAGCCTGGAGCGTCAGGCTCGGCGGGCGCAGGAATATGAGCAGTTGCGCGCCGATCTGCAGATCCTGCTGCATGAGTGGTATGGCTATTACTGGCACACGGCCCAATTTGAGCTTTCAGAGGCCCGCAAGGCCGTCCAGTCGCAGGAGACCCGCCTGGAAAAGGTGCGCAACGAACAAAACGGTGTAGAGCAGAGCCTGGCCGCCCTCCGCCAGCAACTCGGCCTGGCACGCGCCGGGTTGAATGCCTATCATAAAGAGCTTTCCGGGCTGCACGGACAGCGAGAGGTCATCAGCCGCCAGCTGGCTGTATCCGAAGAGCGGCTGCGCTTGCTCCATCAGCAGCAAGCGGGGGTGCACTCTGAACGGGAACGACTGGAAGAGGAACTGAGTTCCCAACGCGATCTATTGGTTGGCTCTATCCAGGATGTCGACCAACTCCGAATCGAGCTGGAGGAGGCGAGTGACCAATTAAACAAGGTGCAGCTGGACTTAACAGCCCGTCAACAGGAACGCCTGCTGGTCGAAAAGTCGGTCCAGGATGTTCGACAGCAGCTCTCTAGCCTGAGTATCCGTCAGGGGCAATTGCAAGCCCGTTTGGTGGAGATCCAGGCGCAGGCAGAACGCACCCACAAGGAGCTGGAAAAAGCCATCCAGGGACAAGCCAAAACCGAACAAGCCCGTCAGACTGCATATGCCTCCAGACAGGCAGCGCTGGCTGCTACCCAGAAAGCCGAGTCAGCCTACAAAGATGCTGCCGAAGCAGAGCTGAATGGACAGAAACAGCTTGAAGCCGTTGAAATGGAACGCAAGCAAGCCCTGGAAGAGCGCTCCAACCTGGCCGCGGAGCTGGCGCGGCTCAAAGCGCAACAGGATGTGCTGGATCAGGCAGAGAACACGCTCACCGGCTACGCCGAGGGGGCGCGCATTTTACTACAGGCCACCCGCCAGCAGCGGCTTTCAGGGGCGCGCGGCGCTCTGAGCAGCTATCTGGAAACGCCAGCAGAGCTAGAGCGAGCGATTACGGCTGCCTTGGGAGAATTCCTGGAGGCGATCGTCCTGGAAAATGAACCGGATTCGGCGCTGGATTTGCTTCGTGAAAGTACAGGTCGCGGCGTCCTGCTGCCGATTCCTTTGTTAGGCGATAAACGTACTAAACGTCTTGTTTTACATGTTAATGAAGAGGTGTTGGGTATCGCTTCGGACCTGGTCAACGCCCAGCAGCCAGAGGTGCGCCAGGCCCTGGATTTGCTGCTCGGTCAGGTGATCGTGGTGCGTGATCGACCTGCGGCGCGGCGCGCCCTTTCCGGTCAACCGGGTAATGTGCGCGCGGTGACACTTAACGGAGAAGTATTTTACGCCAGCGGACCGGTTACTGGTGGGGGTGGCGGGGGTGAAGGTGCAGCCGTCCAGCAGACTTTGCTGGGGCGCAACCGCCAGCGCAAAGAGCTGAAAGCGGTTCAGAGCCGCCGGCAGTCCGAGCAGGCTGCGTTGGATGAGCGGCTCCAGGTAATCGAGGCTGACGTCCTGGCGCATCAGTCGGAGGCTGATCGGTTAGCCCAGGCCCAGGAAGCCAGCCGTCTGGAATTATACAAGGCCAGCCAAGCCGTAGATCAAGCGGTGTTGACGTTGGAAGCGGCCGAGCGCCAGGCGGCCTGGGCGCAAGAGCAGCGTTTGCGCCTCGAGGACGACCTGGAGCATGGCCAAACCGAGATCACAAACCACCTTCTCGATCTGAAGGAGATTGACAGGCTGCTGGAAGAAACACGGAGCAACCTGCGTCAGGAGGTCGCCCGTCTGGAAGAGCTTGACCTGGACGAATTGCACGCCGAACAAGCCCATTGGAATACTCGTCTGGCTGTGGCGGAGCGAGCGCTGAGCGATGCTCAAAATCGCCAGCAAGAACGGCAGACCAGCGTCAACCATGGAGAGCATAACCTGGCAGCCCTGGAGAGACGGCTCGGCGAGCTGGTGGCGGAGCTTGCAGCAGTTCAGGTACAACGAACCGATCTTCTACGTGACGAGGCGCAAATTGGCGAGGTGATTCGCGAGTTGAGCGCCAAAATCGAGCCGGCCGAAACCGAGCTTGAAAGTTTAGAAGCAGAGTCAGACGAGAGGCAGAAAGCCGAGGCCGTTACGAGGCAAAATTACAGCCTGGCAGAGCATACTCACACCCAGATGCGCATCGCTCTGGCCCGTCGGCAGGAGGCTTTGCAGTCTTTACAGCGGCGTGTGGAGGAGGATTTTGGCCTGGTTGCATTCGAGTACGAGGAGCAGGTTTCCGGCCCCACTCCATTACCACTGGCGGGGATGGTGGAGCAGCTTCCAATTGTCAAAAAGTTATCACCGGACATCGAGGAAAGCATCAAGCGACAACGCGCCCAGTTACGGCGCATGGGTGCCATCAACCCCGAGGCTCAGGCTGAATACCACGAGGTAAAACAGCGCTATGAGTTTATGGTGGCGCAAGTGGCGGACCTGGAAAAGGCTGAGAAAGACACCCACGCGGTGATTGCAGAGCTGGATAGTCTCATGCAGCACGAATTCCAGCGGACGTTCGAGGCGGTGGCAGCGGAGTTCCGCCAGATTTTTATCCGCCTGTTCGGTGGTGGATCGGCGCGACTCGTGCTGACCGATCCAGACGATATGACCGAAACGGGGATCGATATCGAAGCCCGCCTGCCAGGCCGTCGAACGCAGGGACTGGCCTTACTTTCTGGTGGCGAGCGCAGCCTGACCGCAACTGCGCTGGTATTCGCCCTGCTAAAAGTCGCGCCGACGCCTTTCTGTGTGCTGGATGAAGTAGATGCGATGCTGGATGAAGTGAATGTGGGACGCTTTCGGGACTTGCTGCGCGAGCTGAGTGAGAAAACCCAGTTTGTGATCATCACCCACAATCGCAATACGGTGCAGGCGGCGGATGTGATTTATGGGGTTACCATGGGGCGCGATTCATCCAGCCAGGTGCTCAGCCTCAAGCTGGACCAGGTCGAAGACATCGCCGAGTAGACCGTCTGGTAAAATTTCCAGACCGGTCTTTTCGGCAATCCATTTTCTGTTAGGCCGATAAAAAAATGGCAAGCTCGCGCCCGCCATTTTTTATCGCTTCGATAATCGAATCTTACGGTGTAGGCGGGATATCTCCCGTCGCTCCAGAGGCTTGCTCAATCGCCTGTTGAATTTCTGGAGACAGCGTGGGTTGTAGCGGGACAATTTCCTGCCAGTAGTCAAGGATTTGAACTTGAGCGGCGTTGCGATACTCGGTCAGCCAATTCTCGAACTTGGTTTGCTCCTGGTTCTGGCATTCGACCGTAGTCAAGGGGCGATTCTCGTGCCCGAGGACCCGAATGATGTGCCAGCCAAACTGGCTGTTCACAGGATCACTTACCTCGCCAACTTTTAGCGCGAAGGCAGCCTCTTCGAACTCTTTGACCATCTTTCCTTGGCTAAACCAACCCAGATCACCACCCTGGCTCTTGCTGCCCTCATCGGTCGAATACGTCTCGACCAGTGAGAGCCAATCCTCGCCGGCGTCCAGCTTACCCTTTATCTCTATTGCAAGAGCTTCATCTGCAACCAGGATGTGTTGCGCCCAAACCTGCTCTTCCTCACATGACACGACGCCAACGATTTCTTTCTGAAGTTTTTCTCGAAAGAGCGATGTTTCGATGACGTAGCGCAAGGTCTCAGGCGGAACCTGGAAATTGACGTCGAAATCCGCCACCACCGTGGCATAAGTATTCTGATAACCCTCAAAGGTATAGGGTGTGGAGGTCGGCTCCGGTGTAGGGCTGGTTTGTGGGGTGGCAGAAGCGCTAGGTGTCGGGCTTGGCTCCAGGGTTGGTGTGGCAGTTGCCTGGGTCTCGGTAATGCTGGGCGTCGGTGTCAGCGTGGTAGTCGCGGTTGGCTTCATCATGCTGATCTGAAGCGCGGATAGGGTGGAGGTCGCGGCAGGCGTGGACGTATTGGTGGGGGTTGGCGTGCCATTGGCGTAATAACCCAACGCCTCCTGCAAACGTACATCTATTTCTTCATCGCTGACCGTGATACCGCGCTTTTTTGCTTCCTGTACCACCAGGGCGTTATCGACCATCTGGTTGATCGCGGTTTCACCTGCTGTGAACGTATCCAGTTGCTGTACAGAATTCTGAAGCTGGCTCAGGAAGGACTGCAAGGTAGCCGGATCACCGCCGAACATGCTGGCTAACTGGTAATTGCTCTCGGCATTACGTATGATTCCATAACGGTAGTACTTCGTGTAGTTGCGAAATTCTTGCGCCGAGATGCGCTCGCCGTTAATTTCCGCCACTGGACGGCGATAGCGGAGAACCCTATCCTGGAGGACGCCATAACCGATAACCAGGACAACCAGAATCACAACGGCTACGCTGGCGATGATGATCCAGCGGGTCTGGCGTTGTTCGCGATGCATTCGATCCAGGTGCTTCTTCGACAGGGTGGTCTGTTTTTGTTTCGGATTTTTTGCCATCTAATTAAGCCTCAATCCTGCCTCGGTGGAAACCACGCAACTCACAGGTACCTGTTGCACTCTACGCCGTAGATCTGACGCGCGGCACAACCGTGAAGCTGCGCGGTCACACCGCCTATCGGAGAACCTCTCCAGAATACGGGAGCAGAGCAGCATGACGGGCGCGCTTGATCGCGCGAGCCAGCTCGCGTTGATGCCTGGAGCAGGTACCTGTCTGGCGACGCGGGCGGATTTTACCTTCATCGGTGACAAACCGGCGTAACACTTCAACCAGCTTGTAGTCGATCACGGCGTTCTTATCGGTGCAAAACGTGCATTCGCGCGGGCGGGTGAAGAAGCGACGTCCGCCCGGGCCTTGAGCCTCATTGGTTGGGGGTTGATTACTCACTGTACATACTCCTTAAATCGCGGGCCGCGTAGGCCTTTTATGAAAATAAAACTTCGTCTGATCCACTATCTTCGAACTCGGTGGTGCTGGCTTCGCGACGGTCTTCCAGCAGGATCATTTCGTTGGCGACGATCTCAGTAGCCGAGTGCTTATTGCCTTCCTGGTCTTCCCAGTGTCGGGTTTGCAAGCGTCCCTCGATGTAGACCAGACGATCTTTTCCGAGATGCTGTTTGCAAATTTCTGCCAGGTTACTCCATGCTACAACATTGAACCACTCGGTCTCACTGCGTCTCTCGCCATCCGACGTGTTCCACGAGCGTGTGGTGCCAACGCTAAAAGTGGTCACCGGTCGACCGGAGGGGGTGTAGCGCATCTCCGGGTCGCGTCCAACGCGACCGATGATCAGGACTTTGTTCAAGCATCGTGTCATCTTCAGCTCCTGTAAGCAAACCAATTGATCGGTCATCCATCCATCGGTTTACTTGACGGACAGCAGGAAACGCAGGATTGGCTCCTGGAAGCGCAGATTGCGCTCCAGGATAGCGCCGGTGCTGGGGGCCATATTGACCTGAAAGAGCACGTACTGGCCTTGCTTCTGCTTACGGATCGGGTAAGCCAACTGGCGCTTGCCCCAGACGTCGGCCTTGAGAACAGTGCCGCCATTGTCAGTGACCCAGCCAGAGATGCGCTTAACCATCTCGCTAAGCGCATTTTCGTCCAGATCAGGGTGGACGACACACATTAATTCATATTCGCGCATTATGGAATGCCTCCTTTCCTCGGGATTGCCTCTGGTCAACGCCGCAGGCGCGCCAGGAGCGGAAAGCAGCCACATCGTGGGATGCCGAAGGTCGATTTTATCACAAACCCAGGAGCTTGCAAGGGCCTATTTATTGATCCACGGCATGCTAACCCAAAGCCACATCCAGCATCATCATCACCGCAAAGCCTATCATGGCTCCAAATGTTGCCACGTCTGTTTTCTTATCGATTTGCGATTCAGGGATCAATTCTTCGACGACCACGTAGATCATCGCCCCAGCAGCGAAGGCCAGCGCATAGGGAAGCAGCGGGCGTACCAGCAGCACTGCGGCGGCACCCAGCACCCCCGCCACCGGCTCGACTGTCCCGGAAAGCTGACCGTACCAGAAGGCT
>Ga0154774_1112_pt2 | contig 12997 bp, 9 predicted proteins | sample Rifle2008BG16ft_FD_105782 | JGI IMG/M metagenome (GOLD analysis project Ga0154774, IMG submission 105782) | Chloroflexi bacterium RBG_16_57_11
CGGCTGGTGACCAGGTAGCGACAGCGCGGGTAAGCGGCGGCGAAATCCTCCACGCACTGGCGGATCTGCGCCCGTCGCTGCTCGGCCTCGGGCACCTCGTCCAGGCCATCCAGCAGGATCAGCCCGCCTACCTCGCTCAGCTCCTTTTCCAATGCGGTGCGAAAATCGCCCAACTGCGCCACTTCCAGCTCGGCGACGATGAAGGACCACAGGTGCTTGGCGGCGGCGCGCTGGCCGGCGGGGGGCAGGCCGCGGGCGGCAAAATCGCGCAGCACCACCCGCACCGGCAGCAGCGCGCCATGCCCCCAGGGCTGCTTTTCCGGCTTTTTCTCCTCGAGCGGCGCAAGCCTTTCATCCTCCTCCGGCGGCAAGGGGGCAGTGAGCATTTCCAGGTTGGCATCCGGGTTGCCCAACGCCTGCCCCGCCAGGCACAGAGCGACGAAGTTGACGAAGGTGCTCTTGCCGCTGCCGGGGTCGCCGAGCAGCACCAGGCGCGGTAGCCGGTCGAGCATCTCCAGGGCGGAAAGCCGCTGCGGCATTCGCTCGGGGGAGGCAGAACGTTCCTTCTGAAACGCCGGGCCTTCAAAGGTCAGGGTAAGTAAAGCGGTATACACCGCTCCCAGGTTCAGGCGCGCCTCGGCCTGGCTGGCCGCCTTGGGGTCGATGCCAACCAGGGAAAGGTAGCCGGTGCTTTCGAGCACCCGGCGCAGATACGCCTCACGCATGGCCTCCGTAGAGCGCGTTTTGTCGGGCGGCGCAGGGAACTGGACGACGAGGCTGTCTTTGTAATACGGCCCGCCCTGCATTTCGATGTGATCGCCCTGAACCACCTGCCCGATTTCCTGATGCCCGCCGATCTGGGTATGGCTTCCAGGGCCAGACTCGATCTCAGCTACAACGACGCCCCCATTTTTCACCTGTTCGGCTGTCTGCGTCGCCTGGGTCTGGACTGAGGGTGGCGTGGAGGTCTGTGATTCCCTGGCTTTGCCCGCCTCGGCCCTACGCACCCACGCATCCAGGAGGCGCTCGATCAGAAAGATGACCATTGCTCCGATGATCACTGCGTAGATGAGGAATCGCAACTCATTGGTAATCAGCGCCCCCAACAGCGCAACAATGATCACGATCATCACGGCAAAAACCAGGATCTGCGCTTTAAGATTACCGGCCAACTTTGCCAGCACACCTTCGATCCATAGCTTCATGCGACACCTCCCCAGGATACTCACCCGTGAACGATGATATAACTGCGGGCAAGATCAACCATCACTCGGAGACAGTACCCCACCTAACATATCCACGAGAAAAATTTCTGACTGCCTGTATTGAGGATAAGTATACAGGATGGAGCGCCGGGGAGCAAGGCAGGAACACGAAAAGGAGGCGTCCGGCTTGATATCGTCCGGAATGAATTCCTCCCTGGTATGGGAAACCCGCTCAAAGCGGGTTGGACCACATCCACCTGATCGTCTCAATCCCGCCCCATCATTCGGTCGCTGAGGTCATAAAATCCCTAAAGGGGGCCAGCTCTCACGATCTCAAATTGGCGGGTGTGTTGGGTAAGGATTTTGCCTGGCAACGAGGTTATGGCGTTTTTACACTTGGCGAACGCCAGAGAAAGGACGCCGAGGCGTATGTGCTCAATTAAAAAACGCATCACAAGCAGATGTCTACGAATGCCTGGCTGGAACACATAACATCAGCTGATGAAGGGCCTATTGATGTTCCTAAAGGTCGAACAGATGTTCCCACTGCCCTACATGATGAAACTGTGCCGTATGGGTTTGGTGATCCACCGTTCTAGAATTCAGTTGAACGTTCGGTTCGGATTGAAATCCTCCCTGACACAGAAAACACGCTGAAGCGTGTTAGGCGCGCCATCCGGTTTCAACGTGCTTTCAGCACGTTTCCCGTACCAGTCGCCGAATTCATTCGGGCGGCGCGCAGGTGGATTGACCGCGACTCCGGTGCTTCCCGTTCGGATTGAAATCCTCTCTGCTATATTAAACACGCTAAAGCGTGTTGGGCGCGCCATCCGGTTTCAACGTGCTTTCAGCACGTTTCCCGTACCAGCCGCCGAATTCATTCGGGCGGCGTACAGGTGGATTAACCGCGATTCAGGAGCTTTTCGTTCGGATTGAAATCCTCTCTGACACAGGAAACACGCTGAAGCGTGTTGGATGCACCTTTCGGTTTCAACGTGCTTTCAGCACGTTTCCCATACCAGCCGCCGAATTCATTCGGGCGGCGTACAGGTGGATTGAGAAATCAATAGAAAGAAAACCCGCCTCAACGGCGGGCTTGTAAGGCGGGGAGGACAGGATTCGAACCTGCGGCCGAGTTTAACCCCGGCAACTGCTTAGCAGGCAGCCCCATTCGTCCACTCTGGCACCTCCCCTTTTATTCATGCTCCCCCCGGCGGGAAAATTCTACCATAGGTAAGGTCAGGATGCAACCAATATCACAGGCCACCCGGCCCGGCCTGCCGAGCGTAAAGCCAGCAATGCTGGACCCAAGGCGCACTCAAGCAGGTTCATCCAGGTCTTCTCGAACGACTCCTTCACCCTCCAACACAAAATCGGCGCCGAAAACCCGGGCAGGGGTCTGGAATCCGGGCTGGAACTGGCCGTCCAGGACCTTTTTGACGACACCCAAGGCCGCCAGCGAAGTCCAGTCCACGCCTGCTTCCGGACCATGCAGCCGGGATACCGCGATGCCTCCCTGATCGTCGGTCACTTCTCCCCACACATGGGTGCGGGTCCGGGCGCGCTGTTCGGGCGTGGAGCCGGTGGGGATCAATGGTGCAATGAGTTTGCGCACCAGTGGAAGCTTCAAGGCCGGGCGCAGACGGTCCGCCGCACGCCGCAGACGGATTAGCACTGGCGGTAAGGCGATGTAGTCTTCGATATTAGGGATGCCGGTGGTGTAATAGGCAGTAAATACGTCGCCCCAGCTCAACAGGACCGCCTGGCGCGGGCCGCGCCCGAAGTCGAACCAGCGGGTTTTGGCTTCTTTCTGCGCATCTTGCAGCCGCCCGTCACGGCGCACCTTCGTAGCGTTAGGAAGCGTTCCAAGCATCGTTCGGGCTGTGCCAGGTGGAAGGCGGGTAGGCCCGCTGGTTTGGAAGGCGAGCGTCAGGTGCGTGGCGGCTGGAAGGCGCAGCTTAAGATGAGCAGCCAGACAATCTGTAGGCACCACATCGAAGCCCACACCAGGCATGAGCATCACCTGGCGTTCCTGTGCCTCGGCATCGCGGGCAGCCAGCGCAGTGTAGACCGGGATCTCGCCAGTGAGATCCAGATAGTGCACGCCGAGGCGCAGGCAGGCATCTGCCATCGCTTTGAAGGTATAAATAAACGGCCCGGCGCAGTGCAGCACCAGGCTCATATCCCGGAGCGCCCGATCGATAGCCGGGGGATCATCCAGGCTAAAGATGCGGTACTCCAAGCCTAAATCGGCAGCCAGCGCGCCAACCTGACCAGAATTCCTTCCGGCAAGGACCGGCCGGAGACCTTGCTGAACGGACAGGCGGGCAATCGCCTGACCTACAAATCCATTGGCACCATAAAGCAAAAAATTTGCGGTCATGGGACAAAAAAGTTTTAGGCGGAGGGAGAGGGATTCGAACCCCCGGTGGCTTGCGCCACAACTGTTTTCAAGACAGTCGCCTTAGACCGCTCGGCCATCCCTCCGTTTGCGCAAGGCGCTGGCTTGCCCGGCACCTTACAGCGGAAGTTATTCTACCATAGACTCCAGCAGCTCACCTTGGCCTATCGGTTATAATGGATCGGCGGACCAAACCATCGGGTGCCCAATATTTCGGTTGGCCGAACTTTCGAAACACCAGAACGGTAGAGGATAGCGCACAACAAAGGAACCCATATGACCTTGAGTACATCTTTGTTGAACTACAACACCACGCCCGGCAAGATGACGGGCACCAGCATCCATGACGACCTGCTCACCGGGTTGCCGCGGGATATCGCCGGGCTGTGTCACGTGGTGCAGGATAACCTGGTGCACGTGTTCTGGGCCGAGCGTTATAGCCGCCGCCTCTCTGAGGATGAGAAGCGCACGGTTGGCATTCGGCGGGTCGAAGAGAAACTGGGGCTGGTTCGCGAGGCGCTGAATAAGATCGAGATCCTGCCCTGGGATTACGAAATCCCGGTGTTCAGACACCCGCTGGAGGATCCCTTTCCGCAAGACCCGGAGGAAGCGGCGTTCTACGATCGCATCGCCGCGCTGACCCTGGCTGGAGACGAGGCGTTCGACGCAGTGCGACAGGAGGGCGAGGAAGCCCACTGGCGTATCCCGGATACCTGGTAATTAAATTCAGGAAACCGGATGAGCCGCATCGCCCGCGCATCGCTGATCATCGCCTTCTTCTTCGGCGTTGATAAAATCCTCGGCCTGCTGCGCCAGATCCTGTTCAACCGCCAGTTCGGCCCGGTTGAGCGGGACATCTTTTTCGTCTCGAATAACATCCCTGACCTGCTCTCGGCGCTGATCTCCGGAGGCGCCCTGGGGATCGCTTTGATCCCGGTGCTGACCGAGCACCTGCAGGAAAAAGACCGGCAAGACGCCTGGAGGCTATTTTCGCGCATCCTCAACCTGGCCTTCCTGGTCACCGCCGGGATATCGCTGGTGATCATTGCACTGGCCGATCCGCTGATCCGATTCGTCATCGCCCCGGGTTTTGCCGATCCATCGAAATGGACGCTGACCGCCAGCCTGATGCGCCTGGACATGTTTGCCATCCTGATCTTCTCGATCAGCGGGCTGGTGATGGCTGGCCTGCAGGCAAACCAGCACTTTCTCACGCCAGCCATGGCGCCGGCGATGTACAACCTGGGTCAGATCATTGGCATCACACTGCTCTCGCGCTGGTTTGGCATTTACGGGATGGTCTTCGGGGTCATCCTGGGCGCTTCACTGCACCTGGGCGTCCAGATCCCGGCTTTAATACGATATGGTTACCGGTGGAGGCCAATTATCGGCCTGAGCGACCCTGGTGTGCGCCAGGTGCTGGTCTTGTTGGGACCGCGCGTCCTGTCCATGCTGTGCCTGCATTTTTACTTCCTGGCGCGTGATCGCTTTGCTTCTTACTATCAAGAAGGTGGTGTCTCGGCGCTGAATAACGGGTGGTTCATCATGCAGCTCCCGGAAACATTAATCGGCACGGCCATCGCTATCGCAATGCTGCCGTCGCTGGCCGAATATGTTACCCGCGGCGAAGAGCAGGTCTTCCGCCAGACGATCAACCGTGCCCTGCGCGCCATGCTGGCCCTGACGCTGCCCGCGGCAGCTATCCTGGGGGTATGCATTCGCCCGTTGATTCAAATTGTCTTCGACTTCGGTCCTCAGGAAACCGAGATGGTGGTCTGGGCGACGCGCGCCTTCTTGCTCGGGCTGGTTGGGCACAGCTGGCTCGAGGTGGGCGTGCGCTCCTGGTACGCCAAACAGAACGCCCGCATCCCGCTATTGGGGGCGGTCTTCCAGATTGGACTGTACCTGCCCATGGCAATAATCCTGTCTCAGGCCACCGGGCTCCCCGGCCTGGCCCTGGCAGACACGCTGGCCTTCACCAGCCAGGCATTGTTGCTGCTGATCCTGCTCAACCAACGACATCCCGGAATCTTGAGGGTGCAAGGGACCTTGTTGCGCGCCTCTCTCAGCGCTTTGTTAGGGGGTGTGTTGGCTTTTGCCGTGCTGCAACGATCGCTGCCGGTGATTCCCGCTCTTGGGCTGGCTCTGGCAGTCGGCGGGCTGGCAGCGCTACCGTTGATCTTGCCAGAGATCAAGATGCTGATAAAATTGTAGCAACAGGGAGACAAAAATGAGGAGATCTAACTCATTTTTTGCGCGCCTGGCCGTGCTGGCAGCACTGCTGGCATCCAGCATGGCTGGCCGGCCAGCCGGATCATTCCAACAGCCGAGCTGGCAAAGCAAGGTCGACGCGTGGGTGGTGGAAACGGCTGAGGAAGACCAGACCGAGTTCCTGGTCATGCTTCACGTGCAGGCGGACCTGAGCGGTGCCGGGCGGCTGCGGACAAAGCAGGAGAAAGGCACTTACGTCTACCAGCAGCTCACCCAGACCGCCAGGCGAAGCCAGAGACCGGTACTGGAGGCCTTACAGGCCATGGCGAACGAAACGCCCGGTGAGGTGGATTACCGCCCCTTCTGGATCGCCAATATGATCTGGGTGCGCGGGGACAGACAGGTGATTCAAGCGCTGGCGCAGCGCACAGATGTGGCGCATCTATACGCCAATCCGAGCGTTGCGTTGGAGTCTCCGCTGCCCGCCACTGCTCCGAAGACCCCGTCCGATGCGGAAGCCACAATTGTTGAAGCCAGCCTCCAAAAGATCCACGCCCCAGAGGTCTGGGCGATGGGCTATACAGGACAGGGTGTGGTGATCGGTGGGCAAGACACCGGCTACGATTGGACCCACCCGGCTCTACAGGACAAGTACCGAGGCTGGAATGGGGCAACTGCCGACCACAACTACAACTGGCATGATGCCATTCACAGCGGTGGTGGGGTATGTGGACCCAACTCGCCCGTGCCTTGCGATGACGGCTACCACGGCACCCACACTTTGGGAACAATGGTGGGCGAAGGCTATGACACGTTGGGCGACCTGCGCCAGGTTGGCGTGGCGCCTGGGGCCAAATGGATCGGATGCCGCAATATGGACCAGGGTGTGGGAACTCCAGCCACCTACTCAGAGTGCTACGAGTGGTTCATCGCTCCAACGGACCTCAGCGGAGCGAATCCGAACCCCAACCTTGCGCCCGATATCATTAACAACTCGTGGGGCTGCCCGACTGCCGAGGGCTGCACCGATCCTAACGTGCTTCTGACGGTGGTGAATAACGTCCGGGCGGCCGGAATCCTCACGGTCCACTCGGCAGGCAACTCAGGCTCTATGTGCAGCTCGATCCAGACGCCGGCTGCGATTTACGACGCATCACTCACGGTCGGAGCAACGGATAACAACGACAATATCGCCGCCTTCAGCAGCCGTGGACCGGTCGCGATAGACGGGAGCAATCGCTTAAAACCCGACATTTCGGCGCCGGGCCTGAACATCAATTCGACCGTACCCGGTGGTGGCTTCGGCATTGCCAGCGGGACCAGCATGGCAGCGCCGCATGTGGCTGGCCTGGCCGCTCTGTTGCTCTCTAGGCGGCCTGACCTGCACGGCCAGGTGGATCAAATCGAAGACCTGATCCGGATCGGGGCAGTACCTCGCATCACAAGCCAGACCTGTGGCGGAGTTCCCGGCAGCCAAATCCCCAACAACACCTATGGCTGGGGGCGGGTCGACGCCCTGGACACCATCTCACAATCGCTTCTTACCATCCAAAAGGAGCCTTCCTGGTACTTGTACGATCCGGGTGACCTGATTACTTATACGCTACGAATCACCAATCTCCAAACGCTGGACCCGATCCACAATGTGCGCATTACCGACACCCTTCCATTAAACATTACTTTCATCAACGCCTCGCCGCCCTATGCACGCATCGACGACCAGATCGTTTGGGATATCCCCCAACTCAATGCCGGGCAGAGCCACAGCGTTGAGTTTGTCGTTCAGGCACCACCCGATGCCACCGATCCAATTGTCAACCAGGGGTATATCGCCAGCAGCGACGAAATTTCGTCAGCCTCGGGCCCACCGGTTTGGGTGTACCTGGCGCACTACCTTTTCTTCCCGTACGCCGGCGTGCCAACGCGTTGAGTGCGCTCATAGAGCGGCGCTCATCGAGCGGTGCGTGCTGAGCGGCGCTTTACGCTCAGGATTTCTGGCGCAGCAGGCGGGAAGAGTTTGCCAGGATGCCCAAATCGGGCAGCGACTGAGCTGCAGCAGCCAGGATGGGCGGCAGAAAGCCCAGCGCTGCCAGGGATAAACCAAGTACGTTGTACACGGTGGTAAAAGCAATGTTGAGCCTGACCACGCTCATGGTGCGGCGAGCAATGTGGAGGCACTCCGGGACCAGTCGCCAATCGTCGCGCATCAGGGCGATATGCGCGGCTTCGATGGCGATATCGCTGCCAGCCGCTCCCATGGCGATACCCACATCCGCCTGAGCCAGGGCAGGCGCGTCGTTCACTCCGTCTCCAACCATCACAACAACGTGTCCCCTGCTTTGATAATCTTTGACCACTTGAATTTTATCCTCAGGCAGCATATCGGCGCGCACCTGCAGGTCGAGGCTCTCACCCAGCTCAGCCACCAGCGCCTTTGCAGCCCGCTGATGATCGCCGGTGAGTAGCACAATCTGGCGCAAGCCCAGGTCGTAAACCATCTGTAACGCTTGGGGCACCTCTGGGCGCAGGGTGTCTAATGCGGCGAGCAGGCACACCAGCTCGCCATCCAGGGCAACCAAGAGCAATGTCTTGCCTTGCGCTTCCAGCTCACCCAAAATGCGGAGACGGTCGACGGCGATCGCAAGCTCGTCTTCAAACATTCGTCGATTGCCCACTTCCACACAATGGCCCTGCACCATAGCCCGCACCCCCTTACCCGGAATGGCTTCGAACTCATGTGGCTCATCCAAGCTCACGCCGGCGTCATGGGCTGCCTGGCGAATTGCTTCCGCCAGTGGGTGCTCCGAATAGCGCTCCGCTGTGCCGGCCAACCGCAAGATATCGCCTTCAGAGAATTGTGAGGACAGCTGAGCATCAAAAAACCTGAAGTCAACGATCTTCGGCTTGCCCAAGGTCAGCGTGCCGGTTTTATCGATCAACAGCACATCGGCCTGACAGAGCAGCTCCAGGTACTTGCCGCCTTTGATCATCACGCCTCGCTGCGCTCCAGACCCGATGGAGGCCAACATGGCAATCGGCGTGGCCAAAGCGAACGAGCACGAGCAGGCCACCACCAGAACTGCCGCTGTGGCCATCGGATCCCGGCGGATGAGGAAAGTGAGCAAGGCGACCCCGGCAACAACCGGCAAATAGTAGGCTGAAAATTTATCTGCAATGCGCTGCACTTCAGCCCGGTGCGCCTCGGCCTCCTCCACCAGCTTGATCACCCGGCCGAAGGTGCTGTCGGCGCCTACTTGTGTAGCGCGGATACGCAGGCTGCCCAAACGCACTAGCGTAGCAGCATAGACATGCGAGCCCGGCCCGGCCTCGACAGGCATCGCTTCACCGGTGATCGTTGCCTGGTCCACGGTGGCAAAACCGGCAATCACAGCGCCATCCACAGGGATGCGCTCGCCGGGACGCACAATCACAACATCGTCCACGCGCACCTGGCTCACCGGCACTTCCTCTTCAACGCCAGACTGCTCCAGGCGCGCTGTCTGGGGAGCCATGGCGGTCAAGTCCTTGACCGCGCGGCGAGCGCGTTCGGCAGTGAAATGCTCGACGTAATCGCCCACCCGCATGAAAAATACAATCACCGCGGCAGTGGCCCATTCGCCGACAGCTACGGCTGCAATAACACCGAGGGTCATCAGCGTGTGCGCAATGACCTGGCGGTTCAGCGCGGCGCGGATCACATTGCGAAACACAGGATAGCCGCCTGCCAGCACAATTGCCAGCCACACCGGCCAGGGGATCCACTCTGTGGCGATCTCAAACAACCCCAGCCATTCACCGACCACAACAACGAACACCACCACCCCAAAGACGAATCCCAGCAGGCGCAAGATGGGGCGGGTGAAGCTTTCCATTGGCTGGGCGCGGGCGTCCTCGGCCTCCGGTACAGCGTATCCGGCGGCTTCCACCGCCTTGCGGATATCGCCCAAATCTACCAGCTGTGGGTCCAGCTGGACGAGCGCTTTTTCTGAGGTCAATAAAACATCGACCGAGCGCACGCCAGGGATAGCAGCGATGGCTTTGTGCACGTGCATGGTACACTCGGCGCAATCCATGCCCTGGATGGGAACCTCCATTTTAGCCACAACCGCCATATATAATCCTCATCGCTCCAAATTTATTGGATAATAAAGGTGGAATTTTATTCTAACACATATTGACCGTGGACAAGTTACTCACCAGCCTGTGACAGAGCAGCAGCGCTTCAATACGTACGCAAGGTCAGCGGCTATCGCACGCCAGCGCGCCTCAACCAGGCCGCGTTCGGTCAGGCAGTGGAGGAAGTCGCCGCCGCAACAAAAAAACTGCTGGGTGGGTTAACTTTAATAATGCCACAGAGCACAAAACGGAATGACGCCTGACGCAAAATCGTTACAGCTCATGCTTTAACTGCTCCACGCGCCAGGCCACGCACAAGATACCGCTGAGCCAATAACGCAAAGACCAACACCGGGATCAACACCAGCGAGCCGGAGGCCGCAATTCGTCCCCAGTGCACCGATCGATTGGTCATAAAGCTGGTGATAATCACTGGCAGGGTGCGTGCATCTCGGCCGGTAAGTATCACCGCATAGAGAAACTCATTCCAACAATATAGAAAACCGAGGATTGCCGTGGCAGCCATACCTGGCAGAACCAGGGGGAGGCTGATCCTGATCAGCGCGCTAAACCGAGAGCAACCATCGATCATAGCGGCTTCTTCCAATTCAATCGGCACATCATCAAAAAAACCGATCATCATCCAAATACTTAACGGGATGGTAAAGGTAAGGTAGGAAATGATCAGCGCCGGGAGGGTGTCGATCCAATCCAGGCCACTAAATAGCACATAGAATGGCACAACCAGCGTGATTGGAGGCAACATCTGTGGGATGAGGGTGCTGATTCGCAGCCAGAAATGCCCTCGGAAGCGGAATCTGGAGAACCCGTAAGCGGCCAGCGTGCCTAAAACCAGGGCGATGCCCGTGGCAGAAAGGGCGATAACCAGACTGTTAATAAAATACTTGCCAAAATTAGAAGAAGAAAGCACAACATTATAGTTCAGCCAGGTGGGAGTAAAGTTCCATACCGGCGGGATGGCAAAAGTCAATTCTGGTTCTTTGAATGAGGTAATTAACAAGTAAACAATCGGCGCAACGGAAAGGAACACCGCCAATAGAACCAGCAGGTAGATCAAAATCCGGTTCAGACGTTTGATCAAACGAGATCTGTTCAGGTTCTTCAATTCGATCTCTCCTAATCCTGCTTTCCGATAGAACGAGCCATTATCCCGGCAATAACCAGCATAATCAACAACATGGTAAACGAGGAAGCAGCGGCAATCCCTAGGTTAAAAGATTGAAAACCATAGCGGTAGACATAGATGCTGACCGTTTCTGTAACGCGTGCGGGGCCTCCGGCGGTCAGCAAATAGATCACATCGAAGATACGGAAAGTATCAATAAATCGCCATAACAAAGCCACCAGGATAAATGGTCGAAGCAGAGGTAAGGTAAGATAGAAAAAAGTCTGCCATCCAGAGGCGCCATCTATTTTCGCCGCTTCGAAAGGCTCTTCAGGCAAGGATTGCAAGCCTGCCAGAAGCATCAAAGCGACGAACGAGGTCGTGTTCCAGACATCTACCAGCACGACGCTTGCCATCGCCACCTGTGGAGAGCTAAGCCATTCTACCGGGGGAATTCCCACTCGGCCCATATAATAATTGACCAAGCCATATTGGTAGTTCAGCAGCAAGCGCCAGGTGAGACCAATCACCACATTCGTACACATCATGGGCAGCAGAATCATGGCGCGGTAAAAGTTCTTCCCCTTCAAATCATGGTTCAACAAAAGCGCTAACCCCATACCCAGGACGAATTCGATGCTGATGGCACAGAAAACAAAAGTAAAGGTGATTCTGAGCGAATTCAAAAAATCGGGGTTAGAGAAAAGATCAATATAATTTTGGAAGCCCACAAAAGGTACACCCTGCCGAAAGGTGCGCAGGGTCCATTGGTGAAAGCTCAACCATAAAGAATAACCCAGAGGATAAATTAAAACGACAATTAATGCGATGAAAGCCGGTCCAATGTAAAACACCGGCTCTAACCGGCGGAAAAATTGCCGGTATCGGTTCTGGGTGAAGTTGCTGGTGATATCCATGCGCCAGTCAATCCAATAAAGTGGGGTTCCAGGAGGAGAGGCCCCGGAAAAGCAACCGGCTTAACCGTGACCTCTCCTCCATGTGATTTATCTTCCCATCGGCCTGAGGGACCAACCAGGGAAAATTGCCACAGGGTACTTGTAGCTACTTGATATATCCGCCGCTCTTGAGAATTTCGGTGAGCTTGGCAGCCATCTCGTCTGCAGCAGCTTGCGGATCCTTGGTGCCGGTCACCGCTGCAACTACGCCCTCATTCACAATTGGCAACATTTCTGGCGAGACGGTCAGGGTCGGGAAGATGGACCGATACGGCATCACCTCGGCTAACAAGGCAAACTGCGGGATCTTGGCCACGACTTCGGGGTCGCTCAAGGCCTTGATATTGCCCGGAATACCACCGTTCATCGCCCATAGTTTGGCGCCTTCGGGGCTGGTCAGCCACTCGATGAATTTGTAGGCTTCCCCCTGATTTTCAGAGCAGGCCGGGATCGCCCAACCCCACTGGCTACCGCCGGTGTGGCGTTTGATCGACCCATCCGGTTGCTTAATCCCAGGAGGCAGCGTGTAACCCAGCAATGGCTGGCCATTTTCGTCGCAAAGGCTCTTTTCGCAACTGGTCAAGTCTTGGGCAGCGGCCATCCATTCGATGCCCATGGCAGCTTTGCCTTTTGAGAGCGCCTCCAGGATTTCAACATAGCCATAAGTGGACACGTCTGGGGGAACTAAATTCTCTTTCAGAAGGTTGGCGTAGAAGGTTAATGCTTTCACCCCTGCTTCATTATTGATTGCCACTGTGTTGTCAGGGTTGAGCAGCTCGCCGCCCTGGCCAAACAGGTAGTACATAAAATCCCACCAGGCTTCGTCGGGTTTGGCGCCAATCACCGCGCCATAAACTCCATTCGCCGGGTCGTTCAGAGCTTTCGCCGCAGCATAGAATTCTTCCCAGGTCTCAGGCGGTTTCAGCCCGGCCTTTTCGAACAAATCTTTGCGATACCACAACCAGGCAGTATCACCTTCGGA
>Ga0154774_1026_pt8 | contig 12784 bp, 10 predicted proteins | sample Rifle2008BG16ft_FD_105782 | JGI IMG/M metagenome (GOLD analysis project Ga0154774, IMG submission 105782) | Chloroflexi bacterium RBG_16_57_11
AGTTATTCGGATCCAGCAGCGGGAGATTGCCCGCCTGGAGGCCATGCAAAAGCGTTATGCCATCTGGGGCCAGGTCTATGATAATGAGAAATTTGCTCAACGCGCCAAGACGATCGAGAAACGAATTCAACGTATCGATCGAATCGACCGGCCGGTCCTGGAGAGGCGACGGATGGCGCTTGAGCTGAATGGCTGGCGTGGCTCCAATAAAGTCCTGGAGCTAATGGCAGTGAAAAAGGCTTTTGGGGAGGTCCAACCACTAATAGGGGTAGATTTGCTCATCCGCCATGGTGAGCGTGTTGGCTTGATTGGACCGAATGGAACGGGCAAATCGGCTCTCTTTCGACTATTGCTGGGTATGGAAGCGCCCGATGCGGGCGAGATTATCCTTGGGCCCAGCGTCAAGCCGGGTTATTATGCCCAAGACCACGAAACGCTTGATTTCAACCAGACCCTGATCGAAACCGTGCGTCGCGCCAGCCCGATGAGCGAGTCAAACGCAGTGGCTTTCCTTCTTCGCTATCTCTTCACTTACCAACAAGTGACGCAGAAGGTGGGCGACCTTTCCGGCGGCGAGCGCAGTCGCCTGCAATTGGCCTTACTGGTGCTTTCGGGCGCCAATTTTTTGCTTCTGGACGAGCCAACCAATAATCTAGACATCGCCTCCGCTGAGGTGTTGGAGGATGCGTTAGCTGAGTTTGTTGGCTCGGTCTTTGTGATTTCGCATGACCGCTACTTTCTGGACCGCACGGTACAGCGCCTGCTTGAGTTGAAAGATGGGTATTTGACGGAGTATTTGGGCGGATACAGCGATTATCTGGCTCAGCGAAAAGTGTAATCGAGGTCCTCCAGGGCAAATTTGAGCCAGGTGTTCTACGGATAAATGATGTCCTATTTTGGTTAATAATAGTAAAATTCAGATATAGGTCGTCCTGTGGTTGGAAGGAAAGGATGTTTCCGATAGAAAGGAAAATGGAGGCGTGTAATGTATAAAAACATACTGGTAGCTGTGGATGGGTCGGAGCATGCTTTGAAAGCGGCACGCGTCGCCGGCGAATTCGCTCGTCAGATGCAGGCGGAATTGCGCCTGGTAACCGTCTACGAGCCGGTCCCGACCTATCTGGGTGAGCCTAATTTACAGCATGCGCTGGATGAGCGCTTTGCGCTTGCCCAGCAGGTTATCGATGGCGCTTTACAGGAAATTGGGGAAATCCCTGGCGAACTGAAAACCGATGTCCTGGAAGGCCCGGCGGCTGAGGCAATCCTGGCAGTGATCGAGGCGCGTAACAATGACCTGGTCATCATGGGTACGCGCGGCCTTGGCAGGCTGACAGGCCTGTTGTTGGGCAGCCAGAGCCAGAAAGTTGTGGCTCATGCGCCCTGCCCGGTTTTATTGGTGCGCTGACTTATGGCGATAACGGTACCGCTGCAGGGTAGATCATCAGTTGACGAACTTCTCGAGCACTTCCGCTTGGGCCAGCTGCCTGTAGCTCATAGGTAATAATAGAGACACCCGGTGGACATTCGGTCAGCGCGTATTTGGCCGGTGCGGAATCCCAAATACTCCTCCCATTACGGACGATTCTAATCTGATCGACATCTCCCAATACTTCCCAATTCAGATACGTGCACGCACCCTCATTGATCGAGCTTGGGTTTATCTCGAAGACAGAGATAAGTAGTGGAGCGCTGAGTGAGGTGGGTGTGAGTTGAGCGGGCAATGTGGCGGGAGCGGTCTGAGGCACCTGGATCGCAACCCATATACGCTGTCCGAACGCCACTCCTGCCGGGTTGGTCAGCGCCCAGATGCCTTGATATACTCCCGGTGTGGAAGGCGATATGAGATTCACATAAATGTCATAATCGCTACCTGGCGGCACGATACCGTAGATTGGGGTTGGGGCACCTCCCATACCTGATTCCGGGTGATTGCCGTTGACGAAACGCAGGACGTAGCCCGTGTTCCAGGTGCAAGTACCCGTGTTGCGGATCCGCCAGCCTTTTTGGAACGGCGTATTTGGAGGAATCAGCGTGAAGCTGGTCATGTTATAGTCCGGATAGGTCAGATCGGCGACAAAAACCATCCCATCCACGCAATATCCTGGTGGTGTGGCGGTCGGCGGTAGAGGGGCTGTTGTGGGAGGCGGCAACGGTATCGACGTAGGCAACGGGGTGGGTAGCGTGGCGTTTTCATCCGGATTGATATCTAAATAGGTCTGTGCAAGCTGCGCGATGCGACCCTCGTTTTGAAGCTGGAACAGCGCATCATTGATCCGGGAGCGCAGCTCGTTCTCCTGTTGGTTCAGCATGATGGCAAAGCGCTGCGGGTAATTTCCCTTTCCGACCAGTTTTACTCCGCCTTGTGCGGCCATTTCATTCGCAGGTAGATAGTCCATGACAACCAGATCAGCTTTCCCGGCTTTCAGGTCATTGACCGCCTGATCGACTTTCGGATATACCAGCAGATTACTCTCAGGCATCTTGCCGGTGTCCACCAGGCTGGTTTGTATCCAGGTTTGGTAGACCGTAGCGGCTTGCACGCCGACTTTCCAGGCCGCAAGCTGATCGAATGAGGTAATACTTGTGATCGTAGAATCGGCCTTAGCCAACACACCTTCTTCGCTCACAAAATAGGCGTCAGAAAAACTGAAGACAGCCCCCCGTTCTGGGGTGACTGTGATCGAGGAAATGGCGACGTCAATTTGACCAAGGCTCAGCGAATTCCCGAGGCTGTCAAAAATGATATCCTGAAATACCACCTGGACGCCCAGCTTTTCACCCACCTCACGCATCAGCGCAATATCGAAACCGTCTAATTGAAGGTCGTCATTGTAGTATTCAAAAGGAGGATAATCAGCCGAAGTACCAACCAGGATGCGCCCGCTTGCCTGGATTTGTGACCAGGAGGAGTCGGCGATCGGAGTGGGTTGGTTGGTCCAGGCGGGCTGGTCGGTCTGGCCAGACTGTTTCAAAAACAGCAGCGTTATCAGGAGAGCTACTAAAGCAGCCATCAAACACGTCAGGACGACCACAACGACCAAGATTATCTGTTGATCACGTGTAAATTGTGGCATGCTGCGCATAGCTAACCCCTTCCGGGTAATAAAAGTTAGAGCGATTTGAGCTTGCGCTCATCACCCTGGCGGGTTGTGATCCCGATTGCGTCCAGATGCTCCAGAAAAGCCAGCACGTAGCGGCGGCTGGTGTTGAAATGGTCACGCGCCTGGGCGACCGTCAGAGTGCCATTCTGCTGGATCAGCCAATGCACATCATCGACCATCCGAGCGTAATCTTCCTTACGGAAAACGACGTCTGGTGCAACCGCGATGACTAACTCCAGGTCGATCAACGCGGCCATCACGTCCTCACCAACTTCTTGCTGGCATTCCTTTAGAGTGGGCGGTGAGTAGGGGGAGGCGGCAAAGCGCCTCATCAATTGCTGGATGGATTTCTCCTGTTGAGCGGTGAAACGAATGGTATGGCCGGGAAGCAAGACGACAGGTCCGGCCTCTTGCAATTTTCCATCGCTTACTAACCGGCGCAATGCAGCATTAAACAGGCGTGGCGAAGGGCGCAGGAGATCTTTGATACGGCTTTTTAGCTCTTCTCGCGGGATGCCGCGACGTAATTGGAACGCCTTATGGTATGCCTCAACTTCGTGGATAATTCGTCCAGAAATTTTCTCCCAAAAGTTGCGGCTGACTACCAGGTCATCTGGACGGAGTGCATTCGCCTCCCCTTCAAGGACGAGCATCTGTTCCGCTTGCAGAATTTCCTGGATCGCCAGTTGCACCTGGAGTGCATCCAGATTGGAGCTTGCCGCTAAATCTTTGTAAGAAGCCGCCTCGGCAGCCGTCAAGGATTGCAGGAGCACGTCTGCAGGCGCGCCCTGGGCTAAAGCTTCCAGCCTTGCCAGGGTCTCTGGAGCGAAACGCTTGTGCCGACCTCTCGGGTGTGGCTCAACAACGACGCCTCCTCCCAGGGTCTCTCCCGGAGATGGCCTGCGCAGGATGTAGTGGTCGCCGCGTGCAGCTACCACCGGCTCGACCAGCTCCAGTTGAAGCCAGCCGGTCTCGCCAGGAGCCAGCTCGTCAACCCCGAGCACTCGCACGCGTGCGACCACTTCTGCAGCTCCGGTGTAGAATTTAACTTCTGCGTTGTGCTTCATCGGCAGGCTTACATCCGGCAATAACCGGAATTGCACGTCCAGGCGTTGAGTGCTTTGATAACTTCCCGGGTGCGCCACAACCTGCCCGCGTCTCAATTCATCGAGAGCAACACCAGAAATATTGGCAGCCGTACGGCTGCCAGGCACGGCAAGCTGTTCTTTCTGTTTGTGGGTTTGTAAACCGCGTACCCGGCCTCGCAGCCCGGTAGGCAAGATTTCTACCTCATCGCCTACCTGTAATTGTCCATCCAGGAGAGTACCCGTAACGACCGTACCAAAACCAGCGATGGTGAAGACGCGATCGATCGGCAGGCGCGGCCGGTAAAGATTGGGTCGCGGTGGGCGCTCTGCCAGGCAATCGCTCAAGGCGGTTTTCAGCTCGGAAATCCCCCAACCCATGCGTGCGGAGACGCGCACGATTGGCGCGTTGCTTAGCACCGTGTTTTTCAGCACAATATTCAGGTCGTCTTCAACCAGGTCCAGCCAATCGTCACGACTTTTTGGGTCATCTCCAACCATATCGATCTTGGTCAACGCTACCACCCCGCTGTTGATCTGTAAAATATCCAGAATCGCCAGGTGCTCGCGAGTTTGAGGCATAACCCCTTCATCGGCAGCCACAACGAAAAGGGCGGCGTCGATGCCGCCCACTCCAGCCAGCATATTCTCTATGAAATCGCGGTGTCCCGGTACATCGACAATGCCGATCTCTACTTCTGGACCGGTTTTCCCTGCAGGCAAGGTCGTCCATGCAAAACCAAGATCGATGGTCATCTCGCGTTCGCGTTCTTCCTTCAGCCGGTCAGGATGAATCCCGGTTAACGCTTCGACCAGGGAGGATTTTCCATGATCAACATGGCCCGCAGTGCCGATGACTCGCATGGACTTTTCCTGGCTTTTGGAACAACAGAGGGAAGAGGTTAGCGCGCCCGGCCAATGCTGCGCTCGAAGCTGGTGACCCATTCATGGGTCATTGCCAGCAACGATTGTAATTGTTTCTCGGTTTGCTCATTCATCTGCTGCATCAAGTCCTGGATTTCCTGGATCGTGTCCTCAATATGGGTTACTTTCTCACCCAGCTTCTCATGCTGGCGTTGGGTTTCATTCCGCTGCTCTTCCAGGGTCAGAGTATAGTTCGTCCACCGTTTTTGGTCATCCGCTTTGAAAGTTGCCCATTCCTGGCGGAAGCGCTCTTCAGCCAGCCGTTGTATCTCGGTTATCTCATTGATGCGCCGCTCGACTTTTTGGCTGATTTCTTCTACCGTTTGCTGTGACCGTTTGATAGAGCGGTTGGTTACATCCAGGTTTTGCAGGGTGGTTTCGATATCGTTAGTTTGACTTTCGATGACCTGGAAACGCGCTTGCCATTCCTTCCAGACCCGCTCACGCTCGACTTCCCTTAATGTCTGGTTATCCAGGAAGCTGGAAACAGCTTCACGGCGTTCGGTTTCGACTGTAGCGAGCTCATTCAACCGGATCTCGAGTTTTTTCAATGAGTTGGCAGACAATTCCACCCGACCGATCTGATCGTCCACGCGTTTTCGAATCGCAGCCACCTCACCATTCAAGTCGGTCAAACGTTTTGAATCTTGCCGACGCCCGTCGTCCAGCAAACGGATATTGCGAGTGTACTCTTCCTCGCTTCGGCGCAAAGTTTCGATCCGGTTTCGGACTTCATCGATCAGCCGGGCTAATCGGCTTTCTTCGTCGACTCGTAACTTGAGCGTGCGTTTGATCTCTGGTAGCTGCTCGACCTCTTTGCGAATATCATTGACCGATGTTTCTACAGCTCGAATTTCGGCGCGGTGAAGTTTTTCTGCCTCTTCTTCGCGTTTTTTGACCTGCTTATCCAGGCTTTCAAACTGCTGTTTTGATTCCAGGCGCGCCTGAAGGACTGATTCATCGTTCACGTCAAACCGAGATTCAAAGGCAGCCAGCCGAGCAACTTTGCTTTCCAGATCTCTAATCTGGGCAGCCAGAGGCACCACATTCCCTTCCACAGCGGTCAGGCGCTCCTCGACAGAGCCAATCTTTAGCTTATCTTTTCGTCTCTCTTCGTCCAGCCAATCGACTTGTTTGGCGATTTGTTCCAGTTCCATTGGAATGGCTCTCCTGGTTAAGATTAGAATCGTAGCACATATCTTACCACTGTTCAAGGGGAGGGGCTGGTAAAAATGATTGCTAAATTCGTCAGTTGCGGCATATATAACTGAGGGAAGAGCCCGGTAAAAAGTAGTAATCCCGCCCCAGCCAGGAGGAGAACTACCTGAACCCTGGTCTCACTGATATGCCAGTGCGCCTCATCGGGTGAGGTAACCAGAGCTGACAGGCTGCGCAATCCGGCGATTAGCACCCCGCTACATCCCACCAGAGACAGCCAGGCGATCGTGAGCGAGCGTTGGCTAAGGGTCGACCATAAGGCAACATTCACTGGAAAGCTGGCCAACAACGGCAACCCAGCCAGCGAGAAATTCGCCATCACCATCGTCAGCCCAGCGATGGGTAGGCGATAGGCGGCCCCGCGTATGGCGGAGAAGCTCAGCTCGGGATGATAATGTTTGAATATAGACAAAGCCAGGCTCCATATGGCCAGTCCAATCGCCTGCGGGGCAAGCAGCGAGAAATAGATCCCGATTTGTTCGGTGGTACGAACGGGTTGGTCGTTCAGGCTGATTGCCAACAGGGTCATACCAATTTGGGTCACGGCTGCAAAACCGAGCAGGCGTCCAAGGTGACGATCGAAAGCCGCCCCAAAACCTCCCGCCAGGGTCATTAAAACCCCGGCGTATTGTACGGCTGTGAAGGTGCTCGGTGGTAGGCCGACCAGTGAATAGCGAGACAACACCTCCAATGCGATCAACCCTACAGTATTTGGTAAGAGGAAGAAGATAAATCCTGCAGGATATGGGTTTACCTCCTCCGCCAGCATCGGCAGCCACGTATGAAAGGGGGTTACTGCCAGGATCATAGCAAACCCGAGCGCGAGGCTCAGTATGGATGGAACCAAGTCGGATTGTCCTTCACCACCTGGTCTCGTCGCAATTGAGAACAAGGCATCCGCAAGCAGGATTAAACACACCCCGGCGAGCTGAAAGATCAAAAAACGGGTCACTCCTCTTGCTGCGGGTCTGCCAGGTGCCGACAGCAGTGGCACACTCACCATGCTTGCCAGCGCCAACAGCATGGCCGACGATGAGACAGCATCGGCAGCCAAAGCCGCGGTCAGCAAGGCGGTTATCATCAGGCATAGCGGAGTAAACAGGCGGTGGGTGCGGGCTGGGATGGCGCCACCAATCCAGAATGCTGCACAGACATAGAGCAAGATAATTACCGGCTGTGTTGAGTTGTTAAAAATAAAACGGTTGCCATAGATGGACTGAGCTGGCTCAATGGTATAGATAGGAAAGCCTGACCAAAGTCGCAACGAGATTGGCTCTCCGATGGGCAATTGCCAGGCCAGCCAGGCAAGCAGAAGAGCGAAGATGATGCCCGTGAAATGAATGGTTTTTTCCCACCGTCGCAAAGAATAAATTGATAAAGCGAGCACCCCGGGAATTAATACCCACAGAGTAAACGCGCTCATTAGCCTGGCTCCATAGAAGGCGCCAATGTCAGATAGGCGCCTGACAGCGCAAGCCCAAGAGCGATGGTGGCTGAAAGCGCTGCTGCGAGTGTGGTGATATTGATCGCAGAATACAAAATTAGAAAGCCAGAAAACAGGGATAGCAGACCAATGGTGACGCGTAAGGCTTGAGAATAAAAACCCAGGTGAAGCAATGCGATCCCGATTAATATCAGACCACCCCAGGTCTGGGTCAGGCTGAGGCCGGGAATCCAACCCGAAACGCGGGGTGTTTGAGAAAAAACCGCCAGGGCAACCAGAAAGATGGAAATGAGTAGAAATATTACATTGGGAGCGCGGTCTGAACCCAGACGCAATCTGCGTGCAAGCCTGCCGGTCGATGGTTCGGATTGCTCGATATCTTTTATCTCACCGACCGGTTGGGGTAGGCTCAAAATGGCCATACCCAGCACAGCCCCGGCGATCCAACCGGCTACCATATGGCTGATGCTCATCGCTAACGGCCATACCTGCAGGATCAAAGCAAAAACCCCGACGTACTGGATTGCCAGCAGGCTGACGTTGAGGCGCCAGTCATCGATGATTAACATGAGGCAGGCAGTGATTGTTACCAGAATAGCCCCAAAAAAGGCCATCAACTCAAGACTCATCGATTAGCCTCCGGGGCCCAGGCTGACGAACAAAGAAATCAGCAGCGCCAGGCCTAATAGCGTCCATAAGATCCCGGCGCGGCCTTCAAGAATCATATTGATCATGATAACCATATGTTCGATGGACCGGAAGAGGTTGGCAAGAAGGCGGTACAGCCAGTCCATTTCCAGGAAGGTTTTCAGGGTGTTAAGGAAACCTGGCTTGGTTCTTGGGCGGGAACTGAAGAGCGGCATGGCTACGGCTGCCAATCCTACCGCGACCATACTGATACCTGTCGAAATCCAGTCCATTTGATCTTGTCCAACGCCTCCGGTATCAGCGAGCGAAAACCAGGCGACCGTATAATGTGAGATTAACAGCAGTAATAAGCCCGAGGAGTAAAGGACAGCCAGCCATCGCTCGGCTCCAATCAGGGCGGAGGGAAGCCGGAGGACATGTCGCAAAGTGCCTGCCAGGAACAGCCCCTGACCGATGATAAAAATTACCAGCACGGGCTTAAAAGGCAAGGCATACAGACCTGCGCCTTCCCAGGTGGGGCTGAAAGGCAGCGCAGAAATGCTGACCAGGCCGAGGAATAAAATCACACTCAGCCCGCGCAGACGAGAGGTCGACAGGCAGAATACACCTCCAGCGAAAAGGGTTGCGACGCCCCAGGCAAGACTGGCAGTGGATTGGCCAACCACGGCTGACGCCAGCGCCAAAGCTGCCAGGCAGATGACCCAGTAGGAAATCCCGTTCTGAGGCGCGGATATACCGGCCCAGGCAAGACCACCACAGATTAGCGTGATGCCCGTCAGCAGCAAGAAGAAACCGTCCAGATCAGCGGGTGCTCCGGCCATTCCTGCGCGAGACAACAAGACCAATGCTGGCGCACAGGGAGCCAGCCTGAGTAAGACGAGCAGACCGGTGCTTTTCGGATCATCTTGGGGGACCGGTTTATGGGTCGGCAAGACGCCAAGGTTTATCCCGGCGGCGAGCAGCAGGATTGCGCTGATTTGTGGTGCAATCGTAGTGAAGGATAGCGGCAAATCGGCGGCATTGGCGATCATCCCGGCATAAACTACACAACCGATGCTCGCAAAGCGCAGCGATAGCGCCAGCACCACGGATCGATTATGCAGGCTCTCCTGGATTTTGCTCAACCGTAGGATAAGCTCAAGGCCTGCCAGTAAGGTCCAGGAAAGCAGCGTGGTGAGCAAATTACCGGAAAGTGTGGCAAGCATCGAAAACGCTGTCAATAATAAATAGGCGATCAGATCGTACCAGTAGCTCGATGAGCGACTCGTAACCGGGCGCGCAACATCGGTGACGATTACTGCGAGAATCAGGGTTGTCAGGGCGATGATGAAGGGCCAGGATTTTGAGTCAAGCAGCAGTACAGGTGAGGCTGGCAGGAAGATGCTCGGCTGCCAATCCGCTAATGGTAGATTCAGCGGTGAAGTCGGGCGGATGGACCATGCCAGGATCCAGATAAATAGGCTGCTCAGTGCAGCGAGCAGCCAGTGGTGGGTAAATCCGGGTCGCAGCCACCGGACTCCCAGGATAAGCGATGCGGTGGCGAGCGGCAGGAGGACCAACACAAGGATCAGCATAGGGAGAAATTGCCTGCGAGGATATACTCAAGTTTGAAGGGAGACCCCTCTTATTTACGGAAGGTAGGGGTCAACCAAAAGAAATGATGCGCTCCCGGTCCGATGGTTGGTTGTAAGTCGGTAAATTCAGAGGTTCTCATGGAAAGTAGATAAATTTGATTGCGCCCGCCCAGGACCAGAGCGTTGATGCCATCCGGTGACCAGAGGACCTGGCTGGTCTCAGCGGGAAGGATTTCCAGCTTGGTCAGCGATCCATTGAGAATGTTCAAGTCGAAGAGCACAGGTGGATCATCGCTTCGGTTAAGGCGGATGGCAAATAACAGGTGATTGGGCTGTGCCTCCGTCAGCCAGATTAAACGATGAGCGGGGATGGATTTGCTTTGGGCTGTGCTGAAAGGGAAATCATCTGAGTATAAGTTATACTGCTCCCCGGATACCAATATATCGGGGTTCGTAGGGATGACATGCCAGATGTGGATGAAAGGTGGCACATATCTATTGGGCTCGCTGGCATGCCCGACCAGCAGGTTACCGTTGGCTTGCCATTTCACCAGGGTCTCGACCTCGCCGGTAATGTACGTATCAGTCGCTTGGGACAGCAGGCCGCTGCGCCGATCGAAGACAGCCTGCCAACCGACTTGAGACCCGATAAGCGCGACCTTCACCAGTACAAAACGCTCGCTAGGGGCAAATTCAAGATCTGTGAAACGTGCTTTAATTTCCAGACTTTGACCTTTCGGATCTTTGATCTGGACACGATTTGAGTGAACGAGTTTAGCTCTTTGAAGATTTACCCCGGCTTTGGCCGGCGCCTGCCACAAACCTAAAGCATCACTCCACACTAGGTCGCGGCTATCCGGAGACCAGGCTAAAGAAGCGCATTCTGCCACCGGTTCCGCGTGGCAGGTCCCCAGAATTTGGGGCTGGTTGCCTGGCGTGGTTGGCGAGACGAATATCGTGACGCCCTGTGCATCCTTTTGGGTGAAAACCACGTGACTACCGTCTGGTGAGACCGCGATTTGTTGGATGCTGGCAGCATTGTCTGCCAGTGTGATGATTTGCTGATCCTTTAAGTGCAGCGCGTCAAGATCGAAATGCTGCACCCCATTGGCGGTGATCTTCTGAGGCCGTAATAATACGATCACCTGCCCATCCGGGCTGGGAGAATAATCGATTACATTCTGCGCCAGAGGGACAGCCTTGCCGGTCAGTGGATCCCAGCGCATCAAGCTGTCTTGCGCGATATACAGCAGATCGCTCAGTGTGCTAAGCTGGCGGATGGGCCCGGTGTTCGTTTGGGGGGTTACGATAAAGGAATTTTCCGGGGTGGCAGTTGCCTGCACCAGCCCGATGTCCGCTGCCTCACCCGGGTGTAGCGGATCGACCGGATTATCGAGCTCGTCGGCTGGGCTTGGTGAAAATTCTTGTCCGGATTCTTGAGCTGTAACCGACGTGCGTGGAGTAGATACCGGTGGCACGGCCTGGCTGCGCGGACAACCGCTGGCCAGCAGGATCACTGTGGTCAGAGCAAAGAGCAGGAATGGACGGGTCATCACGTGCTAAAGCACCTCTGCACCAGGCACACGGTACAGGAACTTACCCATGCCGGCATGTCCCAGCCAATGGTCGCCATCCACAATCAACTGGCCTCGCAGGAAGACCTTCTCCGGAAAGCCGGTCAGCTCGTAACCTTCGAACAAGTTGTAATCCGTGCGGTGATGGGCATGCGCAATGCCATAAGTCAGCTTTCGTTCCGGATCCCAGACGACAATATCAGCCTCCGCGCCAGGCACCAGGCTACCCTTGCGCGGGTATAGACCGAAAATTTTTGCAGGGTTCGTGCTGGTTAGGGCGACAAACTGGTTGGCGGTGATCCGTCCAGCGCCAACCCCATAGGTCCACAACACCGGCAGGCGGTCACCTACAGCGGGTAAGCCGTTGGGAATTTTTGTGAAATCATCGGCACCTAATTCTTTGCCAGGGATAGCCACCGGTTGCCCTTCATAAATGATCGGCTTGGTGCCGTCAAAAAAGAACGGGCAATGATCGGTTGCCATGACCTGGATCGTTCCATCGGCCAGCCCTTGCCAGATGCGCTCGTTGTCGACTGCCGTGCGCATCGGCGGCGAGCAGATCCATTTTGCCCCATCCGCGCCTCGCAGGTGATCGATGGTGAAGAACATGTATTGGAGGCAGGTCTCGCCCATTACCGGCAAGCCATGCTGGCGGGAATATTGGAGCTGATCTACCTCGCCAGCAACGTTCATGTGCACGACATAGAGTGGAGCTCCTGCCTGTGCAGCCAGGGCCGAGGATCGTAAAACTGCCTCCACAGCGCCCCAGGCTGGTCGGGTGTGGGCATGCCATTCGGGGGTGGTGTGGCCTTCCGCCAACGCTTCGGCGACCAGAATATCGATCACATCACCATTCTCGGCATGCACCATCGTTAATAATCCGTTCTCACGGGCGATACGTAGAGCGCGGAATATCTCTCCATCCTGCAATCGCAATCGACGGTTATACGCTGTGAAGACTTTCAAGGTAGTGATACCGAGGTCGGGCAGGTGAGGAATTTCTGCTGCCACCTGGTCGTCCAGGCTGGTAAGGTTCATGTGAAAGCTAAAATCGATCGCTGCTTTCGGATCGGCCTTGGCGCGCCAGACCTCTACAGATTCTTCCAATGTCGGCTTGTCTTGCGGAACAAAGTCGATTACTGTGGTTGTGCCGCCAAAGGCAGCGGCCTTGTGTCCGGTATAGTGGTCATCCGATGACACGGTCCCAAACATGAGG
>Ga0154774_1092_pt1 | contig 12779 bp, 7 predicted proteins | sample Rifle2008BG16ft_FD_105782 | JGI IMG/M metagenome (GOLD analysis project Ga0154774, IMG submission 105782) | Chloroflexi bacterium RBG_16_57_11
GTGCCCTTGGTGCTCTCAGCCGAACAGTTGGAGCAGCTGGCCGACGCCGGGGTGGTCGCCAGCCCGGCAGACTACCCTGAATTCCACGTGTTATACAAAGAAACGGTCCAAAGCAATTTACCGGTTTTTGTCACCAGCGATGCGCTCTTGCACGCCTACCACCTGACCTTTGACCAGTTGCTCCATTCGTTGGAAGAAGGGGTCTTTCTACCGAAACTGCGCCAGCTCAATCAGGCTCTGCTGGCCCAGGCGCAGGCGGAATATGAGCAGCTCAAGGGCGCTCCCTGGGAAGACCCGGCCCGAGGCATTTACGCTTATCTGGCTGTCGGTAGCAAGCTGGCCGACCCGGATTTTCAGCTTCCCGAGGTTGTGAACGACACGGCACAAGCGGAACTTGACCTGATTGAGGCTGCCGGCGGTCCGGCCCCTTCACCGATTTTCCCGCATCTGAAGTACGGGGAGGATTACTCTCAGTACGTTCCCCGCAGCCACTACACGAAAAGCGAGGCGCTCAAGGCTTATTTCAAGGCGATGATGTGGTACGGGCGGATGACCTTTCGACTGAACGACCCACAGGATCCGGAGGCGGGTCCTGACGAGTCCCGCATGTCGCTGCTGCTCGCCCTGGCCGTCCGGGATGGGAAAGCTGGGTCAATTCCTGCACTGGAACTGTGGCGGGTCTTGTATGACCCGACCGCCTTCCTGGTCGGGCGCAGCGATGACCTGACTATTGAGGATTACCTCAAGGTCATAGATAAGGTCTACGGGCCCCAGGCGGATCTTAACTATATAGCCGACGATACCCGCTTGCAGGCTTTTATAGCGGCAACGGACGGGCTGCCTGCGCCGCGTATCCTGGGCCTGTTAAGCGACGACTATAAACCGCTAGAAGCCGTTAAGGGTTTGAGGTTGATGGGCCAGCGGTTCGTGGCAGATGCCTACATCTTCCAGGAGCTCATCCATCCGAAGGTCCCCGGCAGGTTCCTGCCTTCCGGCCTGGACGTGATGGCGGTAATGGGCTCCGAGCGAGCTGCGACCTGGCTGATGCAAGATCCCACCACCCGGAATACCGGCTTTGCGAACCAGTTTGATCAATTAACCGGCTGGATTAGAAGCCTGTCGCAGGACGATTGGGTCGAAACCTCCTACAACACCTGGCTGTACACCCTGCGCCCGTTGCTTGACCCACCGGGCGAGGGCTATCCCCTGTTCATGCAGTCCACAGCCTGGCAGGACAAACAGCTAAATACCGCCCTGGGAAGCTGGGCCGAGTTGAAGCACGACACGCTGTTGTATGCCAAACAGCCTTACGGCGGCATTGGTGGTTGTGGTTGGCCGGCTCCGCCGGACCCGGTCGTCGCTCAAAGCTATGTGGAGCCTGTGCCGGAAGTGTTCGCCCGCATCGCCGCGCTGGCCGAGATGACGCGCCAGGGCCTGGAAGAGCGCGGCCTTCTACAGCTCATCCCCATGGACGATGAGTACGCCCCCACCTTGAGCGACCGCCTTAATTCTTTAGCCTCCAAAGCCCGCCAATTCAAAGCCATGGCCGAGCGTGAACTGCAAGGCCGGCCGCTCACCGAGGAAGAAGAAACCTCCTTGCGTGCCTTTGGAGATTACCTGGAAGAGGTGGTGATTTGGGCGAACGGAGGTAAACCGGAACCGGATCCCGCCGCAATTATCGCCGATGTCGCCACCGACCCGAATACGGGAGAGGTGCTAGAGGTCGGGATTGGGAACGTTCACGAGATCTACGCCGTTGCGCCCATCCCCCAGGCAGATGGCTCGCTGGCCCTCACGGTCGCTCGAGGCGGGATCTTCAGCTATTACGAATTCCCCAGCCGAGAGCGCCTGACCGACGAAGCCTGGAGGGAGAAGGTGAAAGACGGAGAAACACCGAATCAACCCGCATTCACTGGCGGCTTCAGCGTCCCGCAGCCCGCCAGTCCGGATATCCAGGCTACCATCTATCGCTTCCAACGGGATTGGGCGAACTGGCTATACTGGACGGTTGGGTATAACGGCACTGAAGGGTGTCCGGTGTCTCCTGAGTTCCGGGTGCCGGTCCATGAAGACGTGCTTGCGCAAGCCAAAGCGGCCATCGCCGCTCTACAGGCTCGAAACCAATATGAGGGCCGCCAGTGGATCAACAGCGATTATACGAGCATCGAACCATCTGCGCATTCCCCTAAAAACCTGATCGTCACGGTGCGAGAGACCTGGAGCGATTGCCTGGTCACCTATCTGGGTAGTGATCCATTCGCCTGGTATGACTCAGGACAGCCGGAGCCGGTCACCGCCCGCCGGGGCCCCTATACGGTGGATGTCTCCTATGAGCTGGAACCCTTGGGGGAGGCTTGCACTCCAGATCCTAAAGGCACCGATTGCTATACATGGAGGATCGTCCGTTTTAAGGAACTGACTGAGCATCCGGGTTGGGAAACTCCTTGATGCTCATTTGTGATCCACCTTTTAAAATCAAACACGACTCATTCTTGTTATCGAGATGAGCCGTGTTACAATTTCTTGAGATGGCTAATCTAGAACGGTTCGGGGCTAGAACAGCACTGTAGCCAATTCACTGCGGTATTGCCGGGTGACCGGGTTATCGTCTCCCAGCAGGTCCAGCAGCGCGACCATCGCCTTACGAGCCAGCCCATCACGGTAGCGTTTATCTTCACGGAGGATATCCAGCAATCCATCCATGGCGGCTTCATAGTTGCCACGCAACGCCAGGCGCATGGCGTTCTCAAAGGCCGGGTCGAGCTCAGAACCACCCTCAGGAGCTTGGCCGCGCTCGACACGGGCTAAGACCTTTGCCAGTGGGAGAAGGGTTTGAGCGGAGTTATATTCGCGGCTGGGGGGGAAGTTGTTTAAGATCTTCAACCCTTCGGAGACGCGCCCTTGTAAAAGCAGGCTCTTCGCCAGGCCAAGCTGAGCGCCCGAGTTTTCTGGAGCCGCTTCGAGCGCCTGGCGAAAGGTATGCTCAGCCTGTTGAGCTTGTTGCAGTCCGAGCAGGCTGAACCCCTTTTCCAAAGCCAGGTCGACCGGGCTGGGTGCCAGGCTGCGAATGAACTCGCGCAGTCGTGGTTCTGGCTGGATGCCGGCAAACTCGGCAACCATCTTGCCATCTTTGAAGGCTTTTACCGCAGGGATACTGTGAATCCCGTAGCGTATCGCCAGGTTCTGGTTTTCATCCACGTTTACTTTCGCCAAACGGAAGCTTCCACGGGCTTCATTCGCCAGGTGTTCCAGCATCGGCCCAAGCGTTTTGCATGGCCCACACCATTCAGCCCAGAAATCCACGATCACGGGGACTTGCTGCGAGTAGGCCAGGACTTCATATTCAAAATCGGCTTCCGAGACGTCTTTGATGTAATCCGATGACATCATAGAATGCTCTCCTAACAATCCTCTTACCATCCTACCATTAAATATTTGTGATTGAAAATTTCACATAATTGTACCAAAGGTTGCATAAGAAAATTGTTATCGTTGTGATAGCAATTTGTAAATTCCAGTCCTATTGGATGGCACGCTACTTGCACACACTAGACTGTACCCGAAAAGGCAGCGTGCATGAACTCGACACCCTTTACTAACCCTGAACATCATCGTATTGGTTTTCATTATTACCCCGACACCTGGCATTTTCGCCAGTCTGACCTGGAAACCTGGCTGCCGCGCCTGGTGGAGGTGGGCGCTTCCTGGCTGACGCTTGTGGCGCCGGCCGAGCGCGCAATACCGGAAAATTTTATCCAGGTCTTGCTTTCCGCTAATATACAGCCGGTATTGCATTTCTGTCTGAGTACAGCAGAACCGGTTCCACTGGACACCTTGCGCCTGCTCTTTAACGCCTATGCCCGTTGGGGTGTGCGGCATGTGGTGTTTTATGACCGGCCAAATGCGCGTGTGAGCTGGCCTGTGCACGTCTGGGCACAAAATTATCTTGTGGAGCGCCTTCTGGATGATTTTATCCCTCTGGCTCGGGCGGCACAAGCGCAAGGTCTCGTGGTCATCACGCCTCCCCTTGAGCCGGGTGGGGACTACTGGGACCTGGCTTTCCTGCGCACTGCTTTACGCGGTTTGAAACGGCGTGGCTGCTTAGACCTGCTCGATTCCCTGGCCATTGGCGCATATGCGTGGATCAACGACCGTCCGATAGAGTGGGGGGCGGGTGGACCAGAGCGTTGGCCCGAAGTGCGCCCTTATCACCTGGCCGATTCTCGGCTGCCCGATTCTCGGCTGCCCGATTCTCGGCTGCCCGATTCTCAGCTCCTTGATTTGCAGCAAGATCATCTGGGTTTTCATATCTTCGACTGGTATCTGGCCATTTGCCAGGAAGAATTCGGCTGCCGGCTGCCGGTTTTTCTATTACGCGCTGGCCAACGGATGGCCAATGCGCTGCCCGCCGAGCAACAACAATCCGCCCGCTTCAACCATGCTCGCATAAATCTACGCGCTACCCAAAGGATGACCGGTGATCCAGCTTCAGGGAAGGGAGGTAAACCGGTTCCGGATGAGGTCAAGGCATGTAATTTTTGGTTACTGGCCGCCGACCCGGATGGTCCACACGCCAGTGATAGTTGGTTCCTGCCCTCGGGAGATCATCTGCCGGTTGTGGATGCTTTCCGCCAATGGGCGTCGTACCTGCGAATATCAAAGGATATGAGCGCGCAGCCCGGAACCGTGGGTGAAACATCCCCCGAAGTTGCAAATGCAGAGGAGGTTTGCCTTGAACCTCCTGAAAACCAGATGAACGCCGTCGAAGACACACATTTTACTGAGCACGGTGAGTCACTTAACCCTGTACCACCCACCATTGATTCAAAGAGCCGGATCGCACACCCAATCAACCATTACGTCCTGCTGCCGCTCTATGCCTGGGGGGCGTCTAACTGGGAATTGTCGATGGTCGAAGCGCTGCTGCAAGAATCTCACCCGGCGATCGGTTTCTCGCTTGCAGAAGCGCGCCTGGCAAAACGGGTTACCGTGGTGGGAGCGGATGGAGGTGTCTCGGCGGAAGCGCTGGCGATGCTTCGACACTCGGGTTGTCAGGTTGAGCGACTGATGGAGGATGGCACGCTAGTTGCAACGTAAAAAGCGATCCAAAAGAGTAAATGTCGGTGGAGAGATGACCCATGAACTCAGCATATGAAGATCAGATTTTTGCAACCTCAAATAACGATTTGGGCGCCTCGCAGCCGGTTCTAAAAGTCATTGGGCTAGGCGGAGGCGGCTGTAACGCAATCGAGCGGATGATGACCCTGCAATTACGCGGGGTGGATTTCATTGCCGCCAATACCGATGCTCAGGCATTAGCCTCGAACCCGGCTCCCACGCGTGTATTGCTGGGCCCAAGAGTAACACGAGGCTTTGGCTGTGGTGGCGACCCGTTGCGCGGCCATGAAGCCGCAGACGAAAGCCGCCGCGAGTTGGCGGCTGCGCTGGCTGGAGCAGACATGGTTTTTCTCACTGCGGGTATGGGCGGTGGCACCGGCACTGGATCCATCCCTGTCGCTGCAGAGATCGCCCGCGAGCAAGGCGCGGTGACAATAGCAATCGTAACCACGCCGTTCTCCTTCGAGATGGGTCGCCGCCAGAAAAACGCCTCCGAAGGACTGGAACGCCTGCGCCAGCACACTCATACCTTGATTTCCATTCCCAATGATCGTTTGCTGTATGTTGCACCGCGCAACCTACCGATGGAACAAGCTTTCCATCTGGCAGATGATGTGCTGCGCCAGGCGGTTCAGGGCATTACGGAGTTGATCACCGAGCCCGGGCTGATCAACGTTGATTTTGCCCACGTGCGGCGGTTGATCCTGTTGGGCGGTGGAGCGCTGATGTCCATCGGCCACGGCCAGGGAGAGGCGAAGGCTTCTCAGGCCCTGGAACAGGCATTGCACCATCCGTTGCTCGAAGATGTCCCGTTGAGCAGCGCGGCCGGGGTTATCGCCAATTTCAGCGGCGGGGAGGACCTATCCCTATTCGATGTGCAGACCGGACTATCCAGCTTGCAGGAGCGCACTGGCTTACAGACAGAAATTGTCTTCGGTGTGATCAATGACGAGAGGATGGAAGGCAGGGCTCAGGTAATCCTGATGATTACCGGATTGGGCTCATCCACAATGGAAGAGGCGCTGCCCGGATTTAATCCAGCCAAAGCGAAGTCCACGGCTCCGGTCCCCGCAACCAGAGATTGGGAAGTTGCGCCCTTGTCTGCTCCATCTCCCTCATCGGATAACTTCCGGCGGAACCTGCCGCCATTTTTCCGCCCTCGTCTGCAGGATCCGTTCAGCCGCTAAAAATCAAAAAAATTTTCGGGGTAACCCTCCATTCGGGGACTGATCAAATCCATGGACCCAAAGCTGTTGCAAAACGTCAGCCAGGAAATTTACCGTCGCTTTCCGGAATTACTCGGGCGACGGCCACGCGTCCAGGCTGTCAAGCCTGGACAAAATCGCGAGGATTGGGGGTCCATACTGGGTGAGGCAAAACACCTGCTGGTTTATTCAGGAAGAGCTGTCACCTCCACCGGTAAACAGATGCCTTTCATTGTGCGGGTAGTTGTGAATGAACAGGGAAAAATATTAAAAATCAGCTCGTCGCGTTAGAGGCGGGGATGAACATTTCGAACCTATCGAATCAAATCGAGATCGCCTTTTGGACGGGTGTCGTTTCTCTTCTGCGCCACAGAAGGAATACTCGCCCGGTGTCCTTGGCGTTATTAATCCTGTTAGTTCTGTTTACTCTGCTGTTGACCGCCTTCACCTTTGTTTCAAGTGGGCGGACAACCCGCTTGCACGAACCAAAATCGGCTGCTGTCCACCTGGCGCACTACTCGGCCCGGCCAGACAATGGTCAGAACAATTTACTGTTGATCCTGGTAGATCAGGTGGACGCTACGGAGCCAGGCCTGCAAGGCGTCTGGATGCTGATCCACGACTCATCTGGAAGGAAAATAACCTTTATGCCGATCTACCCTGCAGAGTCGAAATTTGGTCAGGATGTGAGGCAGGCAGTTGGGATGGAAAAAGTAAGCGGCTTGTCGCCGAAATTGGAACAGGTGCTCCAGAAGCAAGGTCTGTGGTGGGATAACTATCTGGTTATCGATAAGGAAATTCTTTCACGGCTGGTTCAACAGGCTGATGGTATCGATCTTGGTAATGGCCGCCTGGATGGGCAGCAAGTGATTGGCTTGTTGCCGATCGCAGGCCAGGATGCCCAAACTGCGATAGGTCTTCAAGCGCGCATCGCCCGGGGGATATGCCAGCGCTTTGATTCGGTTTTGAAAGATGAAGGCCCGCAGCCGGTCTCTGAGCTGTTGATTGGTGAGGCGATGAACCAACCAGTTAATTCCAGTCTCTCCCACGCGGATTTATTAGCGTCTTGGAACCGCCTGATGAGGACCGGTGGTTTGGCTTGTGAATTTCCAACTTTGATTGGGAGGTGAGATTACCCATGTTGACTTCCTACACATTGATTATTTACCTGGATGCCATGTTATTTTTGCTTGGCATGTTTGCTTTTATCGCCGGGGTCCTGATTCTGGCCCTGCGCACGGCGAGCACAGACATAAAAACCCTGGCCGTCCAAACCACGCGCTTGGCGCAAAAAGGCCTGGCAGAGGATATTTCCGGGCTGGTCGGTAACGCTTCAACCTTATTAGATTCAATGAACCAGATGGTGCGGACGACGCGTGGTGTGGGAATCCTCCTGGCTTTACTGGGCATGTGCCTGATGGGTCTGGCGTGCTATTTTGCTTTGCAAATTTTCAAGGTGCCTCTATGAAACCCTTGCCCTTTTCTTTGGAGTTGAAAAAGCACAGCTCTCCAGGCACCTGGCCATGGCTGTTGACGGCTCTGCGCCAGGACCCTTGGATATGGGCGGCCTTGGAGGCCTCTGATTTAGGCCAGCAAGCGTTGGAGACGCTTGGACAGGAGCCGTCGGATTGGACTCCTGCTGCGCTGGGCTTGCTGGCGATCGGCGGCCAGGTCCAGTCGACAGAGCTCACAACCCAACCGATGCAGCCCGTCGAGGAGGAACTGCAATTACGCGCCGACAGGGTCTACCAGACCTGGCTGGCGACCGGACCACAACCGTTAACCCCCGGATCGTTGCCCGATTCGCCAGACCAGGCGTTATCGAATTGCGCATTGATTGCATTGGCGATACGCGAGCGTTATCGAGAGAACAGCGCCTGGCGTGGCATCTTTTCGGTTATCAGCCTGGATCGGTTGGAGACTCGCACTGTGCTGGCCTGCCTCTATGGTATTATCGCAGAGCCTGAACGCCTGGTGCTTGCCCTGGCTGAGTATGGCAATGGCCATCCCCGGCCTGATCTGGCTTTACATACCTTATTATGCCAGCCATTACCTCCTGATCAGCAAGCTAAGACCCTTAACGCTGTCCAAGACCATCTTTCTCCTGTGCAGAGGCATGAATTATTAAACAAGTTAGCTGCCCAACGTCCTGGATTGGCGCTGGGCATGGCGGGGGATATCCTGGCTATCGGTGATGATGCCTGGTCCGGAGAAATCATCGAAGATAATACGATTTATCTGAGCCGCCATTTCGATCAGCTGGCGAGTTCTGTCCGGCTGGCAGATTGTTATCAGGTTGCTGGGCAGCCAGACCGTGCCGTTCCGTTGCTTGCAGAGACGTTACGCCTGGTGCGCCGGTTGCGGGGTCACCTCTCTGCTCGCCTGGCGCAGGTGGTGTCGAGCACGGAGACCAGCAATGATACCACCTGGCGTGAGACAGCCCAGGAGACCAGTTTGGAAGCCTGGAAACAGGCGGTGCAGCTGATCCCGGAAGATCCTCGCTATGTAGCCGGACTGGCGCATACACTGGTAAATGCCGGGCGGCTAACCGATGCCCAATCCTATCTGGCCGGTCACCAGACCGATGGCGATTATCACCCTTCGATTTCGCTGACCTCGGCAATTCTGAGTGCTCGGCAAGATGATCTGGCGAGCGCCCGGCGGCATGCTCTCCAAGCCTTACGGCTGGTCGAAAGTGGCCAGGGGCTGTCCATAAACGAGCATATCGATCTGGCCCGTTTTTTTACCCGGTATGGAATGCCTGCTGAGGCGGTCCGAGCGGCACAGGCTGCTCTGATCCATTACCCGTTGAATCTCGAGTTGCTGACCTTGCTGGCGCAGGCACAATTCGACCTGGGTCAGGCTGAGCTCGCTCTTTCGGCAGCTTTTGTGATCCAGGCAAACTCTTCATCCGAGGGGGATGATGCGCTCGAGTCGTTGATCGTCACATCCCTGGAGTCGGTTGGCGCCTGGGAGATGGCATTGGATATTCGCCTGGCTCGTCTGCAAAAGACGGAAAATCCTATGCTTGAGGATCTCCATGCTGTGATGCGGTGCGCAGAGAAAGCAGGTCAGTACGACATCTTAGTGGAAACCAGCCGGCGTGCTGTAGAGCTCGATCCGGAGGATGTGCTGGCCCTGCACGGTTTAGCGGCAGGAGCTCTGGCAGTCGGTAACTCTCAGGAAGCCATCGGCCATCTGGTTTTGGCTACTCAGCTGGCGCCGGATCAGGCGATGTTGTGGCTTTCCCTGGTTGGCGCATATCGTCAGGCTGGCGACGAAACCCGAGCTATGGAGACCTTGCGCTCTGCCAGCCAGGCATTGCCCGAGCGCGCCGAAATTCATGCTGCCCTCGGAGAGGCTTACCTTTCACAAGGCGCACCCACGCAAGCGTTGTCTTGTTTCCGCCTGGCTGCCAAGCTCTCGCCTTCGCAGCACTATGCATTGCGCCTTGGACAGACCTTGTATCAGCTTGGGCACCTCGCTGAAGCCTGTAACGTCCTTGGTGAAGCTTATCAAGCTGCCAGATCCAGCCAGGATGAAGGTGCCGCTGATCATGACATGGTCACTCCATCCACCCGGCCAGAGCTAGAGCTTGCCCATAGCTATGCTCGTGCGTTGCTAGCATCGAAACAGGCGGAACAGGCCATCCCCCTGATGGTGGAGGTCGCCCGGGCTCGGCCGGATGATCCCGAGGCCGGGATCGATTTATCACGTGCTTTGCTGCTCGCCACCGATCAGCCAATTAATGCACGGCAGGCGGCTCCGGTTCTCCATCGCGTGCTGGCGCTGAACCCTCATGGGGCAGAGAGCGGCTACCATGGGAACCTGGATGACAAGCCAGCTTTGCGTGCGGAGGCGCGTGCCCTGCTAGCCGAAGCGTACGCAATCACCGGTGAGTGGGATAAGGCGATGGAAGCCTATCGACGGGCGCTGGATGACCCGTTAAACCGGCCCATTGAGCGCCAGACACGCCTTTCCACCGGGTTAGGCCTGGTTGCACTCAAGCTGGAACAGCCAGAAATGGCTGTGGCAGCCCTCGAAGAAGCTGCCCGCGCAGAACCATTAAACCCTCAGGTCCAGAAGACCTTGTCCGAAGCCTATCTGGCGAATGGCCTGGCGCCAGACGCTTATCAGGCTGCTTCGATTCTTCGGGATATTCAGCCGGATGACCTGGCTACCCAGATGTGGTTTATCGAGCAGGGGTTGAAACTGGTCGATCGACCAGGTATCAATACCCAACAACTCTGGCAGGAGATCATCCAGTCTTTGAAAGCAGCGACAAAATTGGCGCCCGAACGCGCTGATCTACATCTGCGCCTGGGGCGAATACTGGCAGATGACGGAGATCCGGCCGGCGCCTTGGATGCATTTCGCCGCATGGCCGAAACAGAGGCTTCACACCAGGCGATTCCAATTCCGCAGCTATACCAGATTGCTCGTACAGTACGCGAGCTGGGGGATGCCATTTTAGCAGTCCAGCTCCTGGAGCAGTCGATTGTCAAATCTTACAATGGAGAGACGGAAAATCCCCCGGCAATCCTGGCAGATTTGCTCGCAGAATTGTCCCTGGCACAATACCAGGCCGGTAACTCTGAACAGGCGCTTATCGCAGTGGATAAGGCCTTAGCGGTTGACGAAGACCGGGCGGCCTTACATGTCCACAAGGCAGTGGTTTTACAGCATGATGGTCAGTTGAACCAGGCTTTGGAAAGCTTGCGCAACGCAGTGCGCTTGTCGCCTCGAGATCCAGAGCTGCGCTTGCACATGGCGGAGCTGTTGACCCAGCGCGGCGATCTGCCCAGCGCACTGGAGCAGGTAGAAAAAGGTTTGGCAATCCTGACTGATTCCGGCGCGATTGAGGATGACGCTCGCCTGGGCTTGCGCTTGAACCTCCAAGCGGCTGTCCTATCGAAAGCCACCTTGCGGTCCCGGCAGGCGTTGGAATATCTCCAGTCTGCCATGTCTCCTGAGGAGCCAGTTTATGATGCGTTCTCAAATGCCGCGCTGCGCGCTGAGCTGTGCCTGGATACAGGTGACCTGGCAGTGGCAGAACAGGCTGCCGACGTCTTGAAACAGATAGCGTCGGATCATCCGCGCACGCATGCAATTGCCGCTCGCGTGGCACATCGGCGACACGAAGAAGACAAGCGCGATCAACATTACCGAGAAGCGTTAAGCTTACTGGATCAGTTTGAGGAGAAGCTGGATGTAACTACCCTGGCATCGAAAAAAGAGGATTATCTCTTCAGCTTTCTATCCACAGCCCAGGCTGCTTTAGATTGTCGCAAGTGGGATGAAGCGCTGGCAGTTCTCGATCGGTTGACTGAAATCATCCCCGAGACCCCGGTGGCTTATTATTTGCAGGCGCAGGTGTTGGTTGCTCGCGGGGAAGCCCAGATGCTCTTCCGGGATCTGGAAGTTACCCGACGGGTCTTGGATCCAGAAACCCTGTCAGAGGCGACCTGGGTGAATTTGAGCCAGAATTTGGCTGAGGCGCAGCGCTTGCTGGCGGTGCAGGTGTCGATGGATACTATCGATGATCTCAAACCGTGGAGGGATGAATGCCACCAGAAGCTATCGATCTGTATGGCGCGGGGAAAAGCGCTTTTTCAGCCAGAGGTTGGCTCCGCTTTGGTCTTACAGAGCCTGTTGCAGACGGCTACGCCTGAAGCAGCAGAGGTCGCTGCATTGGTGATAGCTTTCAGACGCAGTGGTGAGGCGGAAAGCGCTGTCCGAGCCGCCCAGGTGGGTTGGCGGCCGTTGTTTGAAGGAGATGATGTCTGTGTGCATCCCCTGGTCCTGGCACAGGTCGCCCTGGCGGAGTCGGATGCCTCCCTGGCAATCGCCGATGTAGAGGATGCAATGAAATCTACCAACAACCAGGGAGAGGGTTGGCCCCAGATGCCAATGCTCCAGTACTTGCACGCCTGGAAAGCTTTTCAGGCTGGAGAGTTCTCAAAAGCATTAATTTCTATCCAGAACGCGCTGGCAGCCTGGCCGGACGAGTCTCGTTGGCAGGAGCTGGCTGGGCGGATTTATCTGGGACAGGAACAATCCGCCGGCTTACCGGATAAAGTGAAAGCCATGAGCCATCTGGAGCGAGCGGTCGCACTTGAACCAGAGCGAGCCTCTACCCATCTGATGCTTGGCCAACTTTACCTCGAGAATGGGGAAGCGTTGCGCGCGGTGGAATCTCTGAAGGAAGCCGTTCAGCTAGATCCGACGCAGCCGAAGGCCTGGCTTGCGATGGCGCAAGCACAATATTCTTCTGGAGATTTTGAGCAAGCCGCGATGAGTGCAGATCACGCTATCGAAGCAGATGCGGACTTGCCGGATGCCTTGCTCCTGCGCGGGAGGATCTCTCTGCAAACGAATAATCCGCGTGGTGCACTCAGCCGGGCACAGGCCATCTTACGCAGCGATCCTACGAACGCCGATGCGATCTACCTGCTG
>Ga0154774_1056_pt2 | contig 12747 bp, 15 predicted proteins | sample Rifle2008BG16ft_FD_105782 | JGI IMG/M metagenome (GOLD analysis project Ga0154774, IMG submission 105782) | Chloroflexi bacterium RBG_16_57_11
TTTGTATAACGAAAGCGAGGCCAATATGGACGTGAGACTATCGCAAAAAGGCTGGGTGGTCATCCCGGCCGCGTTGCGTGAGAAGTACGGGCTGAAGCCCGGCGCGCATCTGCAGGTCGTGGATTACGGCGGCGTGCTGGCGTTGGTTCCGGTCCTGGATGACCCGGTGGAAGCCGCCGCCGGGATGCTAAAAGGCGGCGACTCGCTGACCGAGGCTCTGCTGGCCGAGCATCGCCGCGAGCTGGAAAATGAGCGCTGAGCCGAGGCGTTTCGTGCTGGACAGCTTTGCCCTGCTGGCCTACCTGCAGGGTGAAGCGGGCATGGGGCGGGTGAAGGCGGTTTTACACGCTGCCGAAGAAGATCAATGCCAGGTGTATCTATCCTGGATCAACCTGGGCGAGGTGCTGTATATCACCGAGCGCGGGCAGGGGTTGTGGCGGGCGCGCGAAACGCTGGCGCGGCTGCAAGCGCTGCCCATCCACCTGGTGGAAGCCACCTCCCAGGCGGTGCTGCAAGCGGCGCACATCAAAGCAAACCACCCCCTGGCCTATGCCGACGCCTTTGCCGTAGCCGCCGCCCTGCAGGAAAAAGCAGTGATCTTGACCGGCGATCCCGAATTCCAGGCGGTGGAAGCTTTGGTACAGGTGGAGTGGTTGGGGGAGTAGCGCGGGTCCGATTTAACCTTTCATTTCACATGGCAAAAACCAGATCCGCTCGTTCTCCAAAATCTAACGCTAACCGCCGTCCGGGGATGCGCCGGTTGGGTCCCATCCCCGCCGGGATGCGCCGCGATGAGATCGAAGAAGTGACTTTCGAGATCGTCGGCGAGATCGAAACTCCTTACCCGAAGCTGGAGCCGGAAATCGAGGCGGCGACCGACCTGGTGAGGCAAAAACGATTCCCCGAGGCCCAGGCCGCGCTGGAAAATATCCTCGCCCGTGAGCCACGCGCCCGGCAGGCATACACCAACCTGGCGGTGGTTTATTTTCAGACCGGTCAGAGCGAAGCCGGGGAAGCCCTCCTGAGGCAGGCGGTCGCGAAATTTCCCCGTTATGGCTTTGCCCGTATCAACCTGGCGCGCATCTGCCTGAAGCGCGGCGAAGTCGACGAAGCCTGGCGCATTTTGAAACCGGGTGGAAAGCTGCTATCCAAGTTCTACGTGAATGAGTTCCAGGCATACATTCTAACCCTGTGCGACCTGCTGGCATACCAGGATGATTTCGAGGCCGCCCGCGCCTGGCTCAAACTGTTGCGTGAGACCATGCCCGGCCATCCGCATTTCTGGAGGCGGCGTATCCTCTATACGTTTCAAGGCTGGTTACACCGTTCGGCGAAGCGATAAACCATGGGCTCATCGAAAACAAGCGGAGAAATGGAGATCAATCGTCAACCATCCGCCCCTCCGTCCTTGCCGGACGGGTGGGTGTGGACGACATTAGGTGAAATTGCTGATCTCGTTGGCGGTGGTACACCCTCACGCGAACACCCTGAATACTTTACTGGTGATATTGTCTGGTTGACACCTACGGAAATTCCGAGGAATCGAGTCACTGTAGTTACAGACTCCAAGGAAAAAATTACAAATGATAGTTTGAAAAATAGTTCAGCTCGGATTTTGCCAAAGGGCACAGTCCTGATGACATCTCGGGCAAGCATTGGTTATGTTGCTATTGCGGGAACAGAAGTAACGACTAATCAAGGTTTTGCTTCATTTATTTGCCGAAACGGTGTTTATAATTCTTTTCTGGCCTATTGGTTACTCGGAAATGGCGATTATTTCATTGGCCAAGCTACGGGGACGACCTTCAAGGAAATTACTAAATCGAAACTCCGAAATTTTTCGTTTCCCCTCCCCCTCTCCGCGAGCAGGAACGCATCGTGAGGCGCATCGAGAACCTGTTCACCCGGCTGGATGCCGGCGTGGCGGGGCTGAAGCGGGCACAGGCCGCCCTCAAACGCTACCATGCCAGCGTGCTCAAGGCCGCCTGCGAGGGTAGGCTGTTGGCGAGCGGCAATGCCGCGTTTTTGCAGGAAGATGGTTTACCTGCCGGCTGGCACTGGACAACGGTTAGAGAATTAACCCAAAAGATGCAGTATGGCACATCAGAAAAAGCCCAGATTGATGAAATCGGCGTCCCTGTATTACGGATGGGCAATATTCAGGACGGCGAACTGGATTTTAAAAATTTAAAATATCTCTCTGAAAACACCCGTGGCATCGACGGTCTGATTCTCAAACCAGGGGATATTTTGTTTAATCGCACGAACAGCGCTGAGCTCGTTGGGAAAACCGCAGTTTACCGAGAAAATCATCCAAGGGCAACTTATGCATCTTATATTATTCGTGTTAAGTTCAAACCTGAGGTATTACCTGACTTTGTTTCGTTTTATATCAAATCATTTTATGGGCGTCAATACATTAGGTCTGTCGTTTCACAGCAAGTGGGCCAAGCCAATGTAAATGGAACAAAACTAGCAAATATGCCCTTCCCTTTACCATCATTATTTGAACAACAGCGAATTGTGGCGGAGGTGGAGCGGCGGTTGTCCGTGGTGCAAGAGGTCGAGGTGCCGGTCCAGGCCAACCTGAGGCGCGCCGCTCGCCTGCGCCAGGCCATCTTTAAGCGGGCGTTCGAGGGGAGGCACGCATGAAATACGGTCCGCAAAAACACCATCGCCGTACCATCCGCCTGCGTGGTTACGATTACAGCCAACCCGAGGCTTATTTTGTCACCATCTGCTCTTACCTGCGAGAGTCCCTGTTTGGGCAGATCGTCGATGGCCAAATGCAATTATCCCCCTTGGGCGAAATCGTAAAACACGAATGGTTCCGCTCCGCCCAAATCCGCCATGAAATCGTATTGCACGCTGATGAATTTGTTATCATGCCCAACCACCTCCACGGCATCGTCCATTTCGTTGCCGTAGGGGCGGACGGCGTCCGCCCTGGTCCAACACAAGGAATCCATCCCAGTGACGCGGACGATACGAATGCATGCGACACGGGCGCACACAAACCGGGCGCACAGAATCCGGGCGCACACCGTGCGCCCCTACCCTCCGATGATCATTCAATGTCATTGTCCATGTCCGACCCCGTAGGGGCGGATGGAATCCGCCCCGATGAACCGGACGTACACGATCCGGGCGCACACCGTGCGCCCCTACGGATGGGTCGGTCGTTGGCATCATTTGTGGCCGGCTTCAAATCAGCGGTGACCTCGTACGCTGGGCGTGAACTAAACCTCTCGAATGTCTGGCAACGCAATTATTACGAACACATCATCCGGGATGAGGCCGAATACACCCAAATCAATGCCTACATCCAAACCAACCCGCTGCGCTGGGAGGCCGACCAATTATATCCATCGGCTGCGCCCAACCCCTTTAACCAGGAATAACCATGGCGACCGAATCCTCCACCATCGTCCAACGCCTGTGGAACTACTGCAACGTGCTGCGCGACGACGGCATGTCCTATGGCGACTACGTCAAGCAGCTCACCTACCTGCTGTTTCTCAAGATGGACGATGGGAACACCCACGTCCTGAACAAGCCCAGCGCCATCCCCGCCGAGGTCAATTGGGCCAGCCTGCGCCGGCTCTCCGGCGACGATCTGGAGACCCACTACCGCCAGATCCTGACCTCCCTGGGCCAGGGCTCGGGTCTGATCCCGGTCATCTTCCGCAAAGCGCAGAACAAGATCCAGGACCCGGCCAAGCTGGAGCGCCTGGTCGAGCTGATCGACGGCGAGACCTGGATCGGGCTGGACATTGACATCAAAGGCGAGATCTACGAAGGCCTGCTGGAGAAGAACGCCCAGGATACCAAGATCGGCGCCGGGCAGTACTTCACACCGCGCCCGCTGATCAAGGCCATGGTGGACGTGATGCGCCCCGCCCCCGGGCAGACCCTGTTCGACCCGGCCTGCGGCACCGGCGACCCGGATGTACTGGCGCGCGAGATCGTGGAGGAGCTGGAAGCCGCGCTGGAGCAGTTTGCCGGCATCTCCGAGGAGCTGGGTGGGGGTGAGGAATAGCACTCCGGCCCTCATGCCAGAGCAGGGGATTGAGCAGACGTAGGAACGATTTCCTACGGGTTCATGATGCAGACATTCTCAAAACCGATTACCGAAATTATTCGCTGGCGTTTTTCCTGCCGGACCTACCTGGAGCGGCCGATCGAACGCGACCTTCAATTGCGGATCGCCGAATATGCCGTCGCGCTTGGACCGGGTCCTTTTGGCGGCCAAGCGCGTTTCAAATTGATCGCGGCCGAGGAAGTTGACCGGTTCTGGGTTCTGGAAAGGCACCAGGAAATTATTCGGGCCATGGTCGACCGCGCTGTATTATCTTCGAATGGAACTGTTAGGCTGGAAGGTGTGTTAGACGGAAGTGAAATATCGAGGTTTGACATAATTGGTTCGTAAGTAAGGATGTTATAATCGCCCCAATCCGGTTATCGTATTCAACCGCTGGTGCATCTGGTATCGTAAACGCAGGATTTTCATCATGACCCTCAGCCTAGAAGAAGTCGAACACATCGCTATGCTGGCGCGCTTGAACCTCAGCGAGATGGAGAAAGAGCTTTTCCGTTTTCAGCTTTCCTCCATCCTCGACTATGTCGCCCGGCTTCAGACCCTGGACACGCAGGACATCCCGCCGACATTCAGCGCCATTCCGTTGCATGGCAGGAGGCGCCCGGACGAGCCCGAGGCTGGTTTGCAGCTGCAGGACTTGCTGCGCAATGCCCCACAGCAAGAGGATGGGCAGTTTCGTATCCCTCCAGTGTTCGAATAACCCAAACTGACCTACAAAAACCTTATGGCAGACCTGACCGATCTATCATTGGCGCAGATGAGGCAATCGCTCCGCAGCGGCGAGTTTTCCAGCCAGGAGCTCAGCATGGCATTTGTCGATCGGATCGAGCGGCTGGAGGCCGAACTGCACGCTTTTCTCACCCCAACGCCGGATCTGGCCCTGGCACAGGCGGTGCAGGCAGACCGCCGCCTGGCGGATTGGCGCAGAAATCCGGATGCGCCCTTGCCCGCCTTGCTGGGCATCCCGCTGGCGGTCAAGGATATTTTGTGCGTATCTGGCGTGCGCTGCACGTGCGGCTCGCACATCCTGGAAAACTTCGTCCCTCCATACTCCGCAACGGCGGTGGAGCGTTTACTGGCCGCCGGGGCGGTTCTGCTCGGTAAGACCAACACCGACGAATTTGCGATGGGCTCGTCAACGGAGAATTCCGCTTATGGGCCGACCCACAACCCCTGGGATCCGGGCCGTGTTCCTGGCGGATCCAGCGGCGGAAGCGCCGCGGCGGTCGCTGCTCGTATGGCGCCCCTGGCGCTGGGGACCGACACTGGTGGAAGCGTGCGCCAACCGGCGTCGTTGTGCGGCGTTACCGGTCTGAAACCTACCTACGGGAGGGTCTCTCGCTTCGGCCTGGTTGCGTTTGGCTCATCGCTGGACGTGGTGGGGTCTTTCGGCGCCAGCGCGGCGGATATTGCCCCGCTGTTTACCATCATGGCCGGGCACGACCCGAAAGACTCCACCTCTCTCGACCTGCCGGTGCCTGAGATCCTCATGGAGGAACCGGTCGAAAAGGTCTTTTCGGGTTTGCGCATCGGCGTGCCAAAGGAATATTTCCAGGTGGGGGCTGGGGAGGCTGGCATCCAGCCCGAGGTCGAAGCCAGCGTGCGCCGGGCGATCCAGATGATGGAGTCTTGCGGCGCAGTGATCGTAGAGGTCAGCTTGCCGCATACCGAATATGCCTTGCCGGTATACTATCTGGTAGCGCCAGCGGAGGCCTCTGCCAACCTGGCGCGCTTCGATGGCGTACGCTACGGGAGGCGGGCAGAGGCGGACAGCCTGAAAGATTTGTTCTACAACACGCGCGGCCAGGGCTTTGGCCCCGAGGTCAAGCGCCGCATCATGCTTGGCACCTATGCGCTTTCCGCTGGCTACTATGAGGCCTATTATGGGCAGGCGCAAAAAGTGCGCACCTTGATCAAGAGGGATTTTGAGGCGGTCTTTGAGCGTGTGGATATTATCGCCGCGCCCGCCACGCCCCGCACAGCCTTTCGCTTCGGAGAGCACACCGACGATCCCCTGGCGATGTACCTGGAAGATATTTTTACATTACCGGCCAATCTGGCCGGCATCCCTGGGTTGGCGCTACCGGCCGGCTTTGACCAGCAGGGTTTGCCGATCGGGATGCAGCTAATGGCTCCGCATTTTCAGGAAGCCCAGCTGCTCCAGGTCGCGCACGCCTACCAGCAGCTGACCGATTGGCATCTGCGCCGCCCGCTTCTGTAATCAATAATTCGATAACTTTTCCTGAGGAGGAAAAACCATGCTTGCGCCCCTGCCTCAACAACCCGTTGAGTTCATGCGTTGGTCCTGGGCTGAGATTGAGCCATACTATGCGGAGCTGATCGAACGACCGTTCAGCGCGACCTCGATCTCCGGCTGGCTAGCCGATTGGACCCGGCTGGCTGAGCTGGTATATGAGCGCTTCCAGCGCCTGTATGTGGCAATCACCGTGGATACAACCGATGTAGCCTCTAAGCAAGAATACGATTCTTTCCTGGATAGAATTTACCCGAACGCCCAGACTGCCGAGCAAAAGCTCAAAGAAACGCTGCTCGCCAGCGGCCTTGAGCCAGCGGGCTTTGATGTACCGCTGAGGAACCTGCGCCTGGAGGCCGAGATTTTCCGACAGGAGAATCTACCGCTGTTAACCGAGGAGCTAAAGCTCAACGCCGAATATGACCAGATTATCGGTGCGCAAACCGTCAACTGGGAAGGAAAGGAGCTCACTCTGCCACAGCTGCGCCCAGTGGCTCAGGATCACGACCGGGCGGTGCGCGAGCGCGCCTGGCGCCTGGCGGCCGAGCGCCAGCTGGCAGACCGGCGGGCGATCGATGACCTGTGGGGTAAGCTGCTGCCCCTGCGGGACCAACTGGCGCATAATGCTGGCCTGTCCAGCTACCGGGACTACCGCTGGAAGCAGATGCTGCGCTTCGACTACAACCCGCAGGATTGCACCCGTTTCCATCGGGCTATCGAGCTGGCCGCGGTGCCGGCGGCCTTTCGGCTGTACGAGGGACGCAGGCAGAAATTGGGAGTGGAAACGCTGCGCCCATGGGATTTAGAAGTCGATGCGCTGGGCCGCCCACCACTAAAACCCTATACCCAGATCGACCAGCTGGAGGACGGTGTTTCAGCCATCTTCCACCAGGTTGACCCGCAACTGGGCGAGTATTTCGATACGATGCGGCAGGAAGGCCTGCTGGATCTCGAAAACCGCAAGGGCAAGGCGCCCGGCGGGTACTGCACCGAGTTCGTCGCTTCGAAACGACCGTTTATTTTCATGAATGCGGTAGGATTGCATGATGACGTCCAGACGCTGCTGCACGAAGGCGGGCACGCCTTCCACGTCTTTGAAACCAACGCCCTGCCTTACATTCAACAGAAGCAAGTCAGTCTGGAGTTCGCCGAGGTCGCCTCGATGGGCATGGAGCTGCTGGCTTCACCATATCTATCCATGGCGGGTGGGTTCTATACGCCCCCGGACGCCACGCGTGCCTTCACCACGAACCTGGAGGAGATCATCCGCTTCTGGCCGTATATGGCCGTGGTGGACGCTTTTCAGCACTGGGTGTACGAGCACCCGCAAGCGGCTATCCAGCCTGCCAGCCGGGACGCCCGCTGGAGCGAGCTGTGGGATCGCTTCATGACCGGTGTGGATTGGAGCGGCCTGGAGGACGAGAAGGCGACCGGCTGGCAGCGCAAACCGCACATCACCCAGGTACCGTTCTACTATATAGAATATGGACTGGCTCAGCTTGGAGCGCTGCAGGTGTGGCGCAATGCCCTCAAGGATAAGGCAGGGGCGGTGCGCGCATATCGCAGAGCGCTGGCGCTGGGCGGTACGGTCGGCCTGTCCGATTTATACTTCGCTGCAGGAGCCAGGTTGGTCTTCGACGTGGAGCCCCTGCAAGAGATCATCGACCTGATGGAAAACGCCATTGCAACGCAGCCACTTCTTTGAAACCCTGCCCGGTTCGGCTTTCCCCGTCCTCGATTGGCCCTGGGAGCAGATCGAGCCCTTTTATCAAGATTTGCTTTCCAGGCCTCTGGATGTAGAAAGGGTGGAGCGCTGGCTGGCGGATTGGACCCGGCTGGCCGACCTGATCGGCGAAGCCTACGCCCGGCTGAGCGTGGCGGTCACCTTGGACACCACCAATCCGGAGGCCGAGAGGCGTTTCAACGACTTCATCGACTACATCCACCCCCAGGCGCAGGCAGCCGATCAGAGGCTGAAGGAAAAACTGCTCGAAAGCGGTTTGAAGCCGCCTGGCTTTGCCGTCCCCTTGCGCAAGATGCGTGCAGAGGCGGCGATCTTTTGCGCCGATAACCTGCCATTGCTCTCGCAGGAGCGCAAGCTGGCCTCCGAATACAACAAGATCATCGGCGCCCAGACGGTTTCCTGGGAAGGCGATGAGCTGACCTTGCAGCAACTGCGCCGGGCGCTGCAATCCCCCGACCGAGAGACGCGCCAGCGGGCCTGGCGGCTGGCAGCCGAGCGCCAGCTTGCCGACCAGGCGGCGATCAACGAGCTGTGGGGGCGGTTTATGCACCTGCGAGGTAGGCTGGCGAAGAACGCCGGCTTCTCGGATTATCTGACTTATCGCTGGCAGCAGATGCTGCGCCTGGACTATACACCGCAGGATAGCCTGCGTTTCCAGCAGGCGATCGAGCAGGTGGCCGTCCCGGCGGCTACCCGGATGTACGAGAAGCGCCGCCGGGAGCTGGGCGTGGAGCGGCTGAGGCCGTGGGATCTGGATCAAGACCTGTATCCGCTGGATCTGCCGTCGCTGCCGGTCTACGGGGACATCGACGACCTGCCTGCCAAAGCTGAGGCGGTCTTTCGCCGGGTGGATCCGCAATTGGGCGCATATTTCCACACGCTGCGGGAGCAGGGTTTGCTCGACCTGGACAATCACAAGGGCAAAGCGCCGGGGGCTTATTGCACCGTTTACGCAGTTATGAAGCGCCCATTCATCTTTATGAACGGTGTTGGGTTGTCGAGCGATGTGCGCACCATCCTGCACGAATCGGGGCACGCTTTCCACAACTTCGAGCGCCTGCGCCTGCCCTATTTTCAGCAGCGCATCCCTGGGCTGGAGTTCGCTGAGGTTGCGTCGATGTCGATGGAGCTGTTGGCCTCGCCTTATCTCGACGCCCAGCCTAACGGGTTCTACCCACCCGAAGCAGCCCGTCGCTTTCGGATCGCCCACCTGGAGCACATCCTGGCTTTCTGGCCCTACATGGCGGTGGTAGATGCCTTCCAGCATTGGGTCTACACTCACCACGATCAGGCGACTGACCCGGCGAGCTGCGACGCCGAGTGGCTGAGGCTGTGGCGACGCTACCTGCCCGGTGTGGATTGGAGCGGGCTGGACGAGCAGGCGATGACCGGCTGGCAGCGCAAGCAGCACATCCACCGCTACCCGCTGTATTACATCGAATATGGCGTGGCTCAGCTAGGAGCGGTGCAGGTGTGGCGCAGCGCGTTGTCAGATCCGGCGCTGGCGCTGAGCCAGTACCGCCAGGCGCTCCGCCTGGGCGGGACTGCTACCCTGCCCGAGCTGTACCAGGCGGCGGGGGCGCGCTTCGCCTTCGACCTCGAGACGCTGGGCGAGGCGGTAGCGCTGGTGGAAGAGACGATCGAAACGCTGGAGGCGCAGGGATAAGAAAGTGATATGTGCCATGTGCCAGGTATCAGGTATGCCGAATAGCTGACTGCTGAAAGCTAATTACCAAAAGCTAATCGTTAAGAGCCAGGAAAGTCGTAGGGGCGCATGGCATGCGCCCGCAACGCAAATTGGATTTCAACCAAATGAGGAGGAACGCATGGAGTATATCAACCTTGGACGTACGGGGCTTAAGGTCTCACGCATTTGCCTGGGGACGATGACCTATGGCTCATCTCAGTGGCGGGCGTGGGTGCTTGACAAAGAAGAGAGCTGGCCGTTTTTCCGACGGGCGATCGAGCTGGGGATCAACTTCTTCGACACAGCCGACATGTACTCGCTTGGGATGAGCGAGGAAATCACCGGGGGTGCGCTGCGTGAGTATAGCCGGCGTGAGGAGGTGGTGATCGCCACCAAGGTGTTCTTCCCGATGGGCAAATCGCCCAACCAGCGCGGGCTATCACGCCTGCACATCCTGCAGGCGATCGATGATTCGCTGCGCCGCCTGGGCACCGATTACGTCGACCTGTACCAGATCCACCGCTATGACCCGCAAACCCCCATTGAGGAGACGCTGGAGGCGCTGCACGAGGTGGTTAAGGCGGGGAAGGCGCGCTATATTGGGGCGTCGAGCATGTACGCCTGGCAGTTTGCCCAGGCGCTGTACCTGTCAGATCAGCACGGCTGGACGCGCTTCGCCTCGATGCAGAACCACTACAACCTGGTGTACCGTGAAGAGGAGCGCGAGATGATGCCCCTGTGCCGGGCGGAGGGTATCGGTGTGATCCCGTGGAGCCCGCTGGCGCGCGGCTTTTTGACTGGGGGCCGAAAGCGTGAGGGCTACGGTGACACTACACGCGCCCGAACCGACGATTACGCCCAAAACATGTACTACCAGGAGGCGGATTTCGAGATCGCCGGGCGGGTTGCCGAGCTGGCGGGGAGGCGTGACGTCTCCCCGGCTCGGATCGCCCTGGCCTGGCTGTTGCACCAGCCGGCGGTGACCAGCCCGATCGTCGGGGCGAGCAAGATGCAACACCTGGAAGAGGCGGTCGCTGCCCTCGAAGTCCAACTCTCCGCCGAAGAGCTAAAATTCCTGGAGGAGCGCTACCAACCACACCCGGTTTTGGGGCACAGCTAGCCATGTTACACGCCATCCCGAAACCCATCCTTGACCGCATGGCAACCCTGGAAGCCATCGACGCCGCCGACCGGCAGGAAGGCACACCCAAGGCCCAACGCCTACGGCAAATCCCGCCGGAGACCGGGCGCTTTTTAACCCTCATGGCCGCCAGCGCCCCGCCGGGCACGGTAGTGGAGATTGGCACCAGCGGTGGCTATTCAGGGCTTTGGCTGATCTTGGCGTGCATCCAGCGCCGTGACCGGTTGGCCACCTTCGAGCTGGCGGCCGATAAGGTCCAGCTTGCACAGCAGACCTTCGCTGCTGCGAGGGTGGAGCAGTATGTGCAGCTTGTGCACGGCGACGCTCGCTCGAAGCTGGTCGAGCTCGAGCGGATCGCCTTCTGCTTCCTGGACACCGAGAAAGACATTTACTTGCAGTGCTACGAGCTGGTCGTGCCGCGGATGGCGCCGGGCGGTTTTCTGGTCGCCGACAACGTGATCAGCCACCAGGCGGAGCTGGCGGATTTTGTCGATCGTGCCATGGCGGACGAGCGCGTGGACGCGCTGGTCGTACCGGTTGGCAAGGGGTTGTTGGTGTGCCGCAGGGCGTAGGAACGGAAGATGTGCAGGTCAGATGGAAGTGCGCGTTGAAAAATTTGACAACGGATTCGGGGAACGGATTTCGCGGATTACCAGCCCGAATGATCAGTGTTAAGGCAAATCCTGGTGGAAAATCCGCTCAATCCGTGCCAAATAATCCGTTGTCAGAATTTCGTCCTGTGCTATATGCTTTTGACCAAGACAGGAAGGCATAGATCCAGGGCTTGAGTTGATCGGGTCGACACGTTTACTGAAATGATGATGACTGCTTTACCTGCCCCCACAGTCGCTGATGTCGAGCGCATCGCCCGGCTGCGGGATCCGGCGTTGCGCAACTTGCAGATCACGCAGAGCTATTACGAGCTCTCGCAGGTGATGACCGCACGCACGGGCCTGAGCGCCAACTGGTGCACCTTTGCGACCTGGGCTTCCAAACAGGCAGGGCAGTCGATCCGCAAGGAAGATCTGCAGCGCACACTCGAGCGCGCCCTGCACGAGATCACCAGCCCGGGGCGGGGCGAGCAGGACTTCGCTAGTGAAATCCAGGCCGCGGGTGCGCCGGGCGCCCCCGGCGAAATCCGGGCTGCGGCGAGCGAGGCGGCTGATTATCGCCCGGCGGTGGAGCGCCTCAGCCAGGCGGTGGGCAGCGGGAACAAAAAGGTGTTTGAAGAGATCGGGCGTGAATTTGCCCGCTTCTACGCCGGGCTTTTACAGGACGATCAGCCGGACGAGGCGAAGCTGGGGCGTTTCTGTGAAGCCCTGCGCCCTGGTGAGCCGCCGGAGGGGCAGGGCTATCTGCGCCAGGCTTTCACCCGTTACTACCGGGCGCTCTTTATCGACGATCCTAAAGTTCGGGCTGAGCTGCTACTGTGCGCCAACCTGGAGATCGGCCTCCACGAGCAGACCCGCCTGCAGCCGGAAATCGCCGAGGCGCTGGACTCAGCCTATCTCAGCGGGACTCAATTTGCCTTGCGCCTGCTGAGAGCCAGCTTCCCCTTCTATGGCTTGTTCGCTTCGGCAGGCTGGCTGGCCCGTCGACTGCTGGCGCGCCCGACTGCGCTGGATCGAGCTATCCAGGCGTTATTGTCGGACCTGCAGCGTGCGTTGCGCCACGTTTTCACCGAGACTATGATGACCATCCGCTTCCCGCCTGACCGGGTGATTATGCTGGGGGATGACCTGCGGGCGGATTTTCCGGAGAGGCTACGCCAGATCGCCGATCCCGACCTGCGCCGGTTGCTGGCGCAGATTGATCCGACACA
>Ga0154774_1153_pt3 | contig 12732 bp, 12 predicted proteins | sample Rifle2008BG16ft_FD_105782 | JGI IMG/M metagenome (GOLD analysis project Ga0154774, IMG submission 105782) | Chloroflexi bacterium RBG_16_57_11
CCGCCCGAGGCGCGCTGGATGCTGCTGCCTATGCAGCCTTCCTCTCTCATCTGCAGCGCCGCTTCGACCCGCTGGGATGGTTCTGCCTGGCGATCCTTGCCGGGACGGGGTTGTTCCAGATGAGCGCCAGCTCCAGCTACCAGGGCTTTCTGGCAATCGAAAACCGCTGGGGGGCTGCGATCCTGGTCAAGCACATCGTATTCTTTGGGATGGCGGGGCTCTCGGCTTACCTGACCTGGGGGTTGATGCCCAGAATCCGCCGCCTGGCGCTGCGCCGGGCGGCCTCCGGAGCGGTGGACGAGGCGGAAGCGCAACGGTTGAGCACTCAGGAGGGTCGGTTGTTACAGCTCAACCTGCTGCTCGGCGTGCTGGTGCTGGCCCTGACCGCCATTGCCCGGGCTTCTTAGCAGGCCAATGATCTGGAACCTGGCGTAATCAATAGACCAAACCAGACGATGAAAGCCTATCACAGGACAGTATAATGGGCCCATGAGATCAGGCTCTTCCAGGCACGCCTGCCTGGTCATATTCTTGGTGGCAGCCTCCCTGGCATGTCAGGTGATCCCCACCCCGCCAGCGTTGAACCGTACGCCACGCCGGCCTGAGCCCACCGCACCGGCTCTTCCCCAACGCTCGCCGACCGCCATTCCACCAACTACCACCACCAATCCGGCCGCCTCGGAGACGGCTTCGCCCGGCGACCTGCCGTCTTTTCCGTCTCAACCAGGTGAGCCCTTCGCCAGCCTGGCAGAACCCACCTTACCAGTAAATGAACCGCAGCCAGACGCACAGCTCCCCTTGCCGGTCCCCTGGGATCGGGTGATGAACCGGGCGGTGGCGGATGGGCTGACCGAACAACAGCGCGACCGGCTGAGGCGGGATGGCTTTGTCATCCTGCACAGCCAGGAGCCCCAATTCAGCGACCTTCGCCAGCGGGTCGCAATGCGTAACGGGCAGCCTTATTACCTGACCACCGACGCGGCGGCTTATGCCCTGCGCCTGACCCTGGACGAGCTGCTTATCGCCGTGGAGAAAGAAGAGCTGAGGCGGCGCATCCTTGCCATCATCCAGGCTACCCTGGCTGAGGTGCTTTCTTACCTCAAGCTGATCCCAGGTGGGGCAATGGAAGACGAGGCGCGCCTGGCGGCGGCCTACCTGGGGGTTGGTCTGCGGCTGCTCGACCCGCAGGCGCCCATCGACCCAATCATCGCAGGGCTGGTAGACGACCAGGTGGACCAAATCCTGGCCGGAGGCGGCGTGGAGCAGGCCGTCCTCATCCCCGGGTTCCAGGACGATTTCTCGGCCTACCGCCCGCCAGGTCATTATGCCGGCGATCCGGACCTGGCGGCGTATTTCCGTGCAATGGCCTGGTTTAGCCGGGTGGAATGGTGGATCGAAGCGGGCGAAACAGCTCCGTTTTCCTCTCGCGTCCCTCTCATCCTGACCCTGGCCCTGCGGCGGGCCCGCATCCAGGATCCAAGCCTGCTCCTCAATCCGGCTGAATCGCTATCTGCAGCCCAAGAATGGGTCAAGGTCGATGCAGCGCTTTCCTACTTTCTTGGCCCGGACCCGGACGACGGACCGGCGGAATATGCTGCTCTGATGGATCGCGTTTATGGACCCAGGCTGACGGTTGTAGGGCTTTCGGATGAGCGTTCGTTCGAGCTGTTTCAGGTGTACGCTCGGGAGCTACCACCGGTGCAGCAGGGCGCTGACCCAATGGCTGCGCTGATCGAGGCGCCGGGGGCGCACGGCTGGCGCTTCCTGGGCCACGGATTTCGCCTGGATGATTACTTGCTGCGCCAGCTGGCTGTCACGCAGATCGAGGATTCAGCTCGGCCGTCCGCCGGATTGGCCCTGTTTAGCCTGCTCGGATCCCCTGCTGCTTCGACCACCTTGAAGGCCAGCAACGCCTCGATCACTCCGCAGGCTTCCGGGCCCTCTAGCTCCCTGCAGAGGCGGGTCGCGGGCTTCCGGCAGGAATTATGGATGCGCTCTGCGCCTAACGCCTGGTTATACGCGCTGGCCACCCTGGCAGCCAAAAATGACCCGGCAGCTCCTGCCCAACTCCGCACCTCCGATTGGGCCTACAAAGACCTGAACAGCGCATTGGGCGCCTGGGCCGGGTTACGACGCGGCCCCCGCGTAGATGCAGCAACCTCCATTGCCAGGCAAAGCACCCCCCAGGAGGGGTCGCTGGTTTCCCCGCCGCCGCCGGGCTACGTCGAGCCCAACCCGGAAGCTTTCTATCGCTTGTCCCACCTGGCCAAAATGGCAGCGGAGGGGCTGAGCCAGCGTGGTATGACGGGCGTCTTCGCCGCCAGCCCCGTTCCGACCGGCCTGAAGAGCCTGCTGCTGGAAACCCTGGACCTCGGCGACCGCTTGCAGCGCCTGGGGGACATCGCCGCCCAGGAGTTGGATGGGCAGCCGCCGGCAAAGAAGGATTGGGCGGTGATCCTGGCTCCGTTGGGCCCGGCTGAAGAGCGGGCCGCTCCCTGGCCCCAACCCCCTGCGGGACACGTCCCGGCGGGACAGGTCCCGGCGGGACACCTCCCGGTGGGGATCGCCCCGGCGAGAATCGCCGAGCTTGGGGGCCCAAACGCGCAATCGCTGCAAGTCGCCAACGGCTGGATCGACCGCCTCTACGCACTGGTGCCACTGGAAGATGGTCTTTACATCGCCCAGGGTGGTGTTCTCACCTATTACGAGGTGCCAGTCCAGGGCGATCGGTTGCTGAGCGACGAAGAATGGGCGCGGCAGTTAAATAGCCTGCCTGTACCGGAGCCACTCCTGGCAGCAGAACTGTATCAGCCAGAGGGCAACCCGGTGGATGTGCTGGCAATGAGGGTGGGAGATGTTTACCAGGTCCAACCCGTCGCAGGCCGGATCAATCTGCGGGCCGGGCCGGATCGTTTCAGCCAGTCGGTGCAAGCAATGCACCCAGGCGACCTCTTTCGCATCGTCGACGGGCCGGCGCAGACAGGCGATACAACCTGGTGGCGAGTTCAGGTTCCATCGGGCAGCGCCCAGCCGGTGGAAGGCTGGCTGGTGGCCGATCCAACCTGGTATGCGCGGGTCTGGTGAATTGGAATTTCTGGTAAACTAATCTGGTCCTGGTAGGCCGATTTTTCCTGGCCCAAATTAGGGCCTATCTTGGCTACCAAGATTGGCCACCAATCCCTGGCAGGAGGATTTACGATGCTCAGAATGATCTACCTATCCTCTGATGGAAAGCTGCGGGCGGATCTCGACAAAATCGATCTGGCCTTCGCCCTGCACGATACGGCCGGTTTTTTATGGGTCGATTTTGAGGGCGAGCCAAAGGAAGCCTGCCAGCCAGTCTTGCTGAACACCTTTGGCTTCCATCCTCTGGCGGTGGATGACGCCCTGGAAGAATCGCATGTGCCAAAGCTGGACGACTGGGGGGAGTATCTGTATATTGTGATGCATGCCGCTGCCATCCAGCCGGATAAATTTTACGTTGAATCCTTGGAGATGGATATCTTTCTTGGGCGAAATTACATCGTCACGCATCACGACCAGCCGATCGAGTCGATCAACCATATCTGGACGCTGGTGCAGCGCGATCCTCACCACATTAAAGACGGTGTGGATCATGTCATGTATCTGCTCACCGACGACATTGCCACGCATTACATGGATCTGGTGGAAATCTTTGACGACCACATCGACGAAATCGAAGCTGAGATCTTCGACCGACCGAAGCGCGATACGGTGGAAAAGATCTTCGCCATCAAGCGCAGGGTGCTATATATGCGGCGCATCGTTGCCCCGCAGCGCGAGCTGCTCAACCGGCTCGCTCGCGACGATATCGAGATGATCGATGCGAAAGACCGCGTATATTTCCGCGATGTCTACGACCATTACGTGCGCCTGTACGACATCATCGAGGGGGTGCGCGACCTGGTCAGCGGCACGTTGGACACATACCTCTCGGTGACCAACAACCGTATGAACGATATCATGAAGACCCTGACCGTGATCACCACGCTGTTCATGCCGATCTCGTTCCTGTCTGGCTTTTTCGGCATGAACTTCTTCCAGCCCAGCTACCCGCTCGATATATGGACCGGCATGCCTGCCTTTCTTATATCGCTGGGTATATTCATCCTCACACCGGTGGTCATGATCCTGTGGATCCGCAGGCGGGGCTGGATGTAAATCGCCATCCTTTCAATCATCGAGAGTTTTTTATGAATGCATCCCTCAGCCCAAGCGCACGAAAAGTACAACAGGCTCTGCAAGCCATGGGGCTGGATTTGCAGGTAGTCGAGCTGCCCGGCTCGACGCGCACCGCCCTCGAGGCCGCCCAGGCGGTTGGCTGCCAGGTCGGGCAGATCGTCAAGTCGCTGATCTTCAAGGCCAAGCGCAGCCAGCGCCCGATCATGGTCGTGGCCAGCGGCCAGAACCGCGTCGACGAGCGTCTGGTCGAAGCGTTGATTGGAGAGCCACTGGGAAAAGCCGACGCGGATTTTGTCCGGGAGCACACCGGGTTTGTCATCGGCGGCGTGCCGCCGCTTGGACATACCGAGCGATTAGATACTTATATTGACGAAGATTTATTGCAATATGATGAAATTTGGGCTGCAGCGGGCACTCCGCACGCCGTTTTCAGCCTGACTCCCGGCGACCTGGTGCAGATGACCGGCGGAAAGGTAGCGTCGATAAAGCAGGCCAGCGCCCAATGAAATTCAACATCGGGATCGAGAACAACTTCGAAGGACGCTCGTTGGCCTGGTAATGAAAAATTCGCCAGTTTAGTGTATAATTATCATAATTTTATAAATATTTTCACTTAAAAGTTACTGGTGGTGTAGCATGGCACTCGACCGTTTTGGACGCGACATCCATTATCTGCGCATCAGCCTGACCGATCATTGCAACCTGCGCTGTGTGTATTGCATGCCGGAGGACATGACCTTCCGGCCGAATGCCGAGCTGATGCAAGATGACGAAGTCCTGCTGCTGGTGCGGCTGTTCGCCAACTTGGGCTTCGACAAGTTCCGCCTGACCGGCGGCGAGCCGACTGTGCGTCTTCACATTGTCGACCTGGTGCGCCAGATGGCGCAGGTGCCAGGCGTGCGCTCATTAAGCATGACCACCAACGGCGTCCTGTTGTCCAGGCTGGCCCATCCGCTCGCCCAAGCGGGGTTGCAGCGCGTCAACATCAGCCTGGACACGCTCGATCCGGAGAAGTTCCGCCGCCTGACGCGCTGGGGCGCCCTGGGAGATGTCTGGCAAGGTGTCCAGGCCGCACAAGAGGCCGGGCTGACCCCGATCAAGATCAACGCTGTGGTGGTGCGCGGTTATAACGAGAGCGACGTAGTCGACCTGGCCCGCCTGACGCTGGAGTACAACTGGCAGGTGCGCTTTATCGAGATGATGCCCTTTGCCGGCGCAACCGAGCTGCAACTGCGCCAGGTGGTCACCGCCGAAGAGATCCAGACTCGCATCGAGACCGAGCTTGGCCCGCTGCAACAGGCTAATAACGGCGAGCTCGACGGCGAAGCGCGCGTCTTTCACCTGGAGGGTGCGCAAGGCGAGGTGGGGTTCATCTCTTCGGTGACGGTGCCCTTCTGCGCCGCCTGCACCCGAGCGCGCCTGACCGCCGATGGCCGCCTGCGCCTGTGCCTGCTGCGCGAGGGCGAGGTGGATCTGCTCACCCCGCTGCGCCAGGGGGCCTCCCTGGAAGAGTTACGCCAGACCATCCTGGATGGCGTATGGTATAAGCCGTGGGGGCATGGCCTGGCCGAGGGGGTGATCCCTCTCAACCGGGTGATGAGCGAGATCGGCGGGTAGCCGTTTAATGCGCTATTAACTATAAGTAGAAACCTCGGTAAGAAGATCGGTCACCGAAGCGAGATGTTGGACTAAACTGTACAACCGCTCATGGAGGTGATTTATGTTGTTGAAAGAGTAGATAAGCAGTTAAACCGCCCCGCGCGCTCCTCGAAGCCCCCATGGAGCAAGGCGTGCGTTAATCATGAGAGGAAGCGAATGACTGTAATCGAATGGCTGCTGAATTCCGACCCCTCGATCCGATGGCAGGTGAAGCGCGACCTGACTGATGAGCCTGACGAGGTCGTCGCCGCCGAGCGCTCGCGAGTCGCGTCGGAAGGGTGGGGGGCTCGCCTGCTCGCCCTTCAGGAACCGGATGGTCACTGGGGTAAGGCCGATACCAACCCCGAGTGGACCTCCATACGGACACTGCTGTTGCTGCGTGACATGGGGCTGGACCCGACGAACGACGAGGCTCGCCGCGCGATAGCCTTAGTCCGTGAGAACGTGAGGTGGCAGGGCGTGCTGCCACAGGACGCCGCCTGGCATGGCAAGCCCCTCTTCGCAGGAGAGGTCGAGCCGTGCATCAACGGCCGGGTCGTGGCGATTGGCTCGTACTTCGGCCAGGACGTGCAGGGCATTGTTGACCGGCTGCTCGGCGAGCAGATGGCCGATGGTGGGTGGAACTGTGAACAGGTGAACGGCTCGACCCGCGGCTCGTTCCACACAACAATCAACGTACTAGAGGGCCTCTTGGAGCATGAACGGGTTACGGGCAGCACCCCAGCCCTAACGGCAGCTCGTGAGCGGGGGCAGGAGTACCTCCTCGAGCGCCGGATGCTTCGCCGCCTCTCGACCGGCGAGATGATCGACCCAGCCTGGACCCAGTTCTCGTACCCGAGTGGCTATCACTACGACGTGCTGCGCGGGCTCGACTATCTACGCAGCGCCCGCCTCGTCCCTGACGAGCGGGTTGCCGAGGCGATCGGTATCGTGCGGTCGAAGCGCGACCCCGATGGTCTATGGGCTCTCGAGAACCCGCATCCCGACGAGCTGGACTTCCAGATGGACGAGGGCGAGAGCAAGCCGAGCCGCTGGAACACCCTCCGTGCCATGCGAGTGCTCAGATGGTACGACCAGGCCCAGGGAGCAGCCTAACACCTCGCTGGAGACGACCTGGCCAGATCGATGCCGTTGGGCAGTTTCTTGCAAAATGAAGTCTTTTTATCATTGTGTTCTAGTCGGGAAACAATTAGCCTCATTATGGATCGGTCCTCCTGTCAGGGTGTAATTTACTTATGTGAAAATTAATGCGCGACTTACTGGCGAGCTTCGCCAGTAAGTCGCGCATTAAATGTCTGGTAAAAATCGGGCATTTGCCTTACACTTGCTGCTGAATGATAGAGACAACCCCCACATATAACTCCTTATCGGACCTGGGGCGTAGTTTGCGCACGGTTATCTTTGACCTGGACGGCACGCTGCGCTTCAACCGGCCCTCGTACACAGAGGCGTTCTACGATTACGCCGTCCGCCTGGGTGTTCCCGACGGCGCTGAGCAGCGGCGGCGAGCGATCCGCTGGAGCCACTATTATTGGGCCCAATCCGGGGAGTTGTTCCTGGATATTCAGACTTACCCTGGCAGCGGCGATGACTTCTGGTTGAACTACGCTGTACGCAGCCTGCACGCCTTTAACTGCCCGGATGAGTGGGCTCAGGAAATCGCCCCCCAAATCCATGCCTACATGACGAACCTACATAAACCCGTCGTCTGGATTCCACACGACGTGCCCGAGACGCTTCTCGCCTTGAAGTCCGCCGGTTACCAGCTGGCGGTGGTCACCAACCGCAGCCAGCCATGCAATGATGAGCTGGCCGATCTGGGGCTGCTGGGCTTTTTTGAGCTGGCGTTGACCGCCGGCGAAGCTGGCTCCTGGAAGCCCGATCTGAGGATTTTTACCCTGGCTTTGCATCGCCTGGGCGCTGATGCTGAAGCTACGATCTATGTTGGCGATAACTACTACGCCGATGTGCTTGGCGCCCGCCAGGCCGGCCTGCAGCCGGTTTTGTTCGATCCACAGGAATTGTTCCCCGATGCCGGGTGCCCGGTCATCCGGGCGATCGGAGAGTTACAGCCACTGACCTGACAACTACCAGGTGCGACGCACAGGGAAATTTCGTTCCCACCGAAGCGCGTTGCACCTTTTTCTGATCCATTAGCACCAGGTGCGTCGCACTTCAAAAGTGCGACGCATCTTACTTTTCGATTTTCCTCCAAGTAACCAGAATACCACCGCTCGGTAAAAGCATTACAAAAACGTTGCCAAAGAAAGACTCTTCAGAACCCTCGGGCATGGTAAAAGTGAAATCTCCTTCAAAATTGACCAACCAAACTTTCTTGTCTAAGAGATGCCGATCGCTTTCTTTTGCTTGCATGCGAATTATGGCATCTTTGTATCTGATGAATCCGGCAGAAATCACTCGTGGATTCTCAATAGGTTTGATCCTTGATGTCAAGAGCTTCGCTCTTGCTGCAATTATAGCTTCCGTTTTGTTTGTGATAGGAACGTTATCTCCATATGCCCTAAGGGTTTCCTCTGAGATCGGCGTTTGTAGCCATTCAGTGTTCGAGGGTAATGTTCTCGTGGTTGTTTTCCCGCAGGAAGAAAGAATAATAAAAAAAATCAATGATATGATCCGAATGCCCCCAGAGTGACGTTTTGTAATTCCAGTCACCAAATGGGCGAAGGTATTATTGAAACAGAATGGCTTGTTCGCCAGATGTCTTGGCCTCATCATAAGCGCGGATAGACTCCAGCTCCTCAAGCTCTTCAATGATGCGCTGGTAATCCTCGATACTCAATAAAACGCCAATACGATTATCATTTTCGTCAACAAGGTATTGTTCTCTGATATTCAACATACCAGCCTACCTCCATGCTACCATTATAGACCCATTCCCTTGGTAAAACAATTTAAAAACTACAGCTATCCAGGTGCAACGCACTTTAAAAGTGCGTTGCACCTAATAGAACAATTGCCACACCCCCAATGTGACCAGCGCCCCTACCAGTGAGGCCAGCCCGTTGACCCAGTCGTTATCCAGCCAGCGCCAGCCACGGATCTGGACTGTATCGGTACCGCAGGTGTGTCGAGGGTGGCGCTCAGTTTCCTTCCCGCACGTTGGGCACCAGTAAATCGCCTGCAAGGTTGCCCCCAAAAGCGAGTCGAAGGTAGAGCCGCACAGCCCGCCAAGCGTCGCTGCGGCGAGCATCGCACCCGCCTGGCCCGGGCCAGTCTGGCCAGCAGAGAACAACGCCGCCAGGCTGGCGATCAGCCCGGCCCCTCCCAGCGCCGCCAGGCTGCCCCACAGGCTGACCGCCCCCGAGGTGCCGCGCTCGACGACCTTCCCGCTGGTGATCAGGCGCGGCGGTGTGGGGTTAAGCACACCCAGCTCGGTAGCCCAGGTGTCGGCGTTGACCGCCGCCATCGCTCCAGCAAAGGCGATCCACGGCCAAACCTCGCCGGGGGAAAAGGCATGCGCCGCCGCCAGCAGCGCTCCCAGCCCACCGTTTGCCACCACCTGGGCCCAGTCACGCCGGCTGCCCTTCGAAAAGTTCTCGCTTAAAACCCGCTTGCGGCCGGCAAAAAGGCGCGAAAGCAGGCTGGAAGAGATAAAGAATGCCAGCAGCAGCACGGCCCAGGCCAGACCACCCAGGCCGAAGATCAGCCCACCGGTCAGGGTGGCTGCCAGCGCGCCGCTGCGCCTTAAGGACCCCAGGCGCCACGCCAGCACGCCGATCAGGCCCCCCAGCGCCAGCCCAAACAACAATTGCGTCCAGATTTCAGGGGAAATTTGTGGGAGTGCCATGTGGGTAAATTTGGGATTCTTGTGGGTTATTGTGGGATAGGCGTGGGTTTCACCCTGGGGTGATACCCCAGGGTCAACTTGCCTGCAGCATAAAACCGACCGCCATCATGAACAACAGCGGCGTCAGCACACCGGCTCCCCACAGAAGATAGGCGATCGGCTCACTCTCCTCTCGCCGGAAAAAGAATAACCCCAGGAACAGATCGCTCAAAAAGAAAACGGTATTCAGAATCGGCAGGAGCAGCAAGCGCGCCGCTGGCGCCAAATCGCCGCCCTGTTCATCCGGGCGAAAGCCAAAGATGACCTGCGAACGGCCTGGAATCACCAGGCTTACCCAGATCAGCAAGATCAGGCTCAACAGCGCCCCGCTCAGCAACAGCGTCCGGGCGAGCCTGGAACCCCAGACCCGGCTTAGAATAAAGGTAGGATAAACCGAGCGGGCCGGCACAGGGAACAACGAGCCCATCTCGATGCAGCGCTGGTAGGCCAGCACAAAGGTCTCGGGCGTTTCAGGTGAGATGGCGTAATACTTTCCCGGGGTGGCGATGACCACCAGGTCTTTCGTGGAGGAGGCCAAAAACTCGACTTCCCCGATCCCGGACAGGTGGCGATGCCCCAAAACCCCGCCGGGCCAGCGCAGCCTGGGGGGAGGCGGCTGGGTGGATAGCTCGGCAGCCAGATTCACCCATAGGACATTGGCGATCGGGATTTCCTCGATGCGCAGCCCCCAGCGCAGGCGAATACCCTCGCGCTCCAGGGTGTAGGTAGCCTGTTGTAAGGCGTAAAAGCGGTAAGCCAGGACCGGCACACTGACAAACGCGGTCAACACCGGCAGGAGGGAGAGCAAGAAGGCCGGACCGATGGCCACCTGGAAAGCTAGCCAGAAGCCCGCCACCCCGGCAAAAATGAAGATTGCCAGGCAGGCTGCTTGAAAAATCGTGCCTGCCCGCCGTACGGGCCGAAAAACATACTCGTCCATCCCGCTGCGATTTATACCACATTCCACTTGGAAATACTGTAGCCGGGATCGGCGATCCCGGCTACAGGTTTACATGCCAAGGTCGATTTTAGGCCGCCAAAAATCGCTAGCGGATTTCGTACACCATGTTAACTTCTACGGTGAGCAGCATTTGCCCGGTTTGGATCGGCACGGAGGCGGCTTCGGCCATTGGCGCAGCCGCGCGCATGTCGTACATCGGCTGTGGGCCGCCGCTGGTGTACTCGCTGATTGTCTGGACATCGCCCAGGGTGACGCCTGCGGCACTGGCCAGCTCCTCCGCCTTGACACCGGCATCATTGACCGCTGCTTCGCGCGCTTCGGAAAGAGCCGCAGTCTTGTCTGCCACGTCGAACTGGATGCCGCTGATCGTGTTCGCCCCGGCTGTCACCGCCGCGTCCAGCACATCGCCCACATTGGTAATATCCCGCACGGTCACGAAGACTGAATTGTCCACGATATATTTGATCTTACCGGTGGGCTTGCCCTCCGTGTCATATTCCTGTTGAGGATAGATACTGAAGTTGGTGGTCTGGATGTCCTTTTCAGCGATCCCCTGCGCCAGCAGCGCGTCGATCACCTCTTGCGCCTGGGCGTTGTTCGACGCCACTGCCTCGGCTGCGTTCTCGCCCTCGGTGTGCACGCCAATAGTGATGTAGGCGATGTCAGGGGTCAGGTATACCTTGCCGCTGCCGGTGACGGTTACCGTGCGGGTGACCTTGGCCTCGTCGCCCTGGTCGGCGGGCGTCTCGGTCTGGGCAAACGCTGCACCAGCGCAGCCAGTGAGCAAGGCAGCCAGGACCAGGAATGAAACGATCAGATAGGTTTTAGTACGCATAAGATACTCCTCCATGGTAAATCGTGTGTCCTCTGGTTTGTGCCATTCTATGGCAGGAACCATGAATTACAAGTTGGTTTGGGGACATAGACGCCGGGCCCGGGTGATTAGTTCCCGGGAATTCCAGCCAACCTGGTCCATTATATCCTCCTTGCAGTCGCCGGATGGCACGAGTAGTGTAACCTGGGTAAAAGTTCATTTTTGGGAGGTTATTCATACGGATTTCTAACACGCGCGATACAATCCCTGACCCTGCTCGATGTTATAATCTTATCCTGGGTCTGCAAGACCGAGGGTTCGAAATGCCTGGGTCTTCGGGACCTCGTTATTGGGTATAGATGTAGAAAAGGACGAAAATCTTATGATGCGATTTGACCGGTTTACTGAGCGCGCCCAAGAAGCTGCTCAGCGGGCTGCTGAGATCATCCAGCGTTATGGCCACAACCAAATCGATACCGAGCATATCTTGCTGGCGCTGATCGAACAGCCTCAGGGAGTGATCCCACAAATCCTGGAATACCTGAAAGTAGACACCAATGCGCTCACCGAGCGCCTGGATTACATCCTGCGCACCAGCCCGAAGGCCAATATCTTCGGCGGAGGCGCCGGGCAGATCTTTATCACCCCGCGCGTGAAGCGCATTATCGACCTGGCAAACGAAGAGGCCAACCGTCTGAAAGACGAGTACATCTCCACCGAGCACATCTTCCTGGCCATCCTGACCGAGCGGAGCACGCCGTCGGCGCGCCTGCTCGAAGGAGCTGGGGTGACCCGCGAGCGCGTCTACGACGCCGTCCAGCAGATCCGCGGCGGGCAGCGCGTCACCGACCCGCAGGCTGAGACGCGCTACCGAACCTTGGACCGCTTCTCCCGTGACCTGACCCAGCTCGCTCGCGAAGGCAAGCTCGACCCGGTCATCGGCCGCGACACCGAGATCCTGCGCGTCATCCAGATCCTGTGCCGGCGCACCAAGAACAATCCTGTCTTGATTGGAGAAGCCGGTGTGGGCAAGACCGCCATCGTCGAAGGGCTGGCGCAAAAGATCGCCACCAACGACGTCCCCGAGATTCTATCCGGCAAGCGCGTCCTGTCGCTCGACCTGGGCGCCATGATCGCCGGCTCGCGCTTCCGCGGCGAGTTCGAAGAGCGCCTGAAAGCCGCCCTGGAAGAAATCCAGCGCGCCCAGGGCGAGGTGATCCTGTTCATCGACGAGCTGCACACCGTAGT
>Ga0154774_1098_pt4 | contig 12722 bp, 10 predicted proteins | sample Rifle2008BG16ft_FD_105782 | JGI IMG/M metagenome (GOLD analysis project Ga0154774, IMG submission 105782) | Chloroflexi bacterium RBG_16_57_11
AAGGCATAGGCAACCAGATAAAATAGCGCTGAGGCTACCGAATCGGCCGAAACCGCTGGATTCCCATACGGCACCAATGCCATCAGGATATAACCTGCATGGGCAATGCTGGAATAAGCCAACATTCGTTTAATATTTCTCTGTGCTATGGCGACCACATTCCCCAGGATCATGGTCAACGCTGATAACGCCCACAGGATTGGAGTTAAGTTTAATGAGATAGAAGGCATCACCAGGGTGAATATCCGCAACAGGGCAGCAAATCCGGCAGCCTTGGCACCCACTGCCATGAAGGCTGTCACCGCGGATGGCGCGCCCTGGTAAACATCGGGTGTCCACATGTGGAACGGCACCACTGCCACCTTGAAGCTCAAGCCCACCAGGATCAACCCCACCCCTGCCAGCAACAAAGTCAGGTCATAATTTCCCGCACCGATCACCTCTGCGATCGTCTTGAGAGATGTCGAGCCGGTCGAGCCGTAGACCAGCGCAGTGCCAAACACAAAAAAGCCGGAGGAAAAGGCGCCCAACAAGAAGTATTTAATCGCGGCTTCTTCCGAGGTCAAACGCGGCACGGCAATGCCTGCCAGGACATATAGCGGTATCGATAGCAATTCCAACGCCAGAAATACCATGATCAGGTCCCCAGACATCCCCATGAGCATCATCCCCGCGATGGAGAACAACAGCAAAACATAGTATTCGCCATGCTCGATGCCCATGCGGTTGAGATAATCATAAGCCAGGGCGACTGCCGCCAACCCGCTGAACAACAGCAAACAGCTCACAAAGTTAGCAAAATCATCCACGATGACCATACCGCCGAATCCGGAGACCGCCTCACCTACCCTGGCGATCACCAAAACCAAGCTGACCACCAATCCCAGGGCGGCCAGGCCCGCCGTCCATCCTTTGTGCTCTCGGGCGATGAAAAGGTCGATGAGCAGCAGAGCGCATGCCCACACGCTAAGGACAAGCAGGGGTAAGATTGCTTGAAGGGAAACCCAAATTTCACTGGCCATGTTTGCATCGGTCGTCATAACCTTGCTCCTGGTACATCATACGTCCTGCGCGAAGGACCCAATATAAATTGCGCCAGAGATGCAGCCCAACATAATACTTAAGGAATACCGGCCACTGCTGCCGTCTGGATCGCAGCAACCAGCTGGTCCACTGCCGGGGCCATCAGGTTGAAGAATGGCTTCGGATACAGGCCAATCCAAAAGATCAGCAGGATCAACGGGACCAGGACACCAATCTCGCGCCAGTTTATATCTTTCAAATTGCGGTTTTCTTCATGGGTGACCGGGCCGAGGAAGAGTTTCTGGAACATCAGCAGGATGTATACCGCAGCCAGGATTACACCCACCGCCGCCAGCCCGGCGAACCAGAATGTACCCAGTGAGCCGCCAGGCTGTCCGGCGCCCCAGGCGCCAAGCAGGATGGTAAACTCGCCCACGAAGCCGTTCAGGCCAGGCAGGCCCATGGAGGATAGGGCGACGATCAGAGTCAGAGCCCCGTAAACCGGCATTATTTTCCACAGGCCGCCAAAAGCATCCATATCGCGGGTATGCCGCCGCTCATAGATCATTCCGACGACCAGGAACAAGGCGCCTGTGCTCAGCCCGTGGTTGACCATCTGCAGGATGCCGCCCTGGATGCCCTGTGAATTCAGAGCGAACAAGCCGAGCACGACGAACCCCAGGTGGCTGACCGAGGAATAAGCCACCAGCTTCTTGACGTCTTTCTGTGCGTAAGAGACCGCCGCGCCATACAGGATGCCGATCACCGCCAGGCCGGCCATCCAGGGCGCGAGCTGTATTGAAGCCTGGGGGAAGAGCTGCAGGTTGAAGCGCAGAAAACCATACGTGCCCATCTTTAGCAGCACACCCGCCAGTATGACCGAGCCGGCCGTCGGCGCTTCGACATGCGCATCCGGCAGCCAGGAGTGCAACGGCCACATGGGCACCTTGATGGCAAAAGCGGCCGCGAAGGCCAGGAATAGCCAGAGCTGGATATCCGCCGGGATGCCGCCCTTGGCGACCAGATCGGGCAACTGGAAGCTACCCTGGTAGATACCAAGCCACAAGATGGCGAGCAGCATCAGGATCGAGCCTGCCATCGTGTAAAGGAAGAACTTAACCGCTGCGTACATCCTCCGTGGGCCGCCCCAAACGCCGATCAGGAAATACATCGGCACCAGGGTGAACTCCCAAAAGACGTAAAATAAGAACAGGTCCTGCGCAAGGAACACCCCAACCATGCCAACCTCCAGCAGGAGGAAGAACAGCATGAAATCCTTCACCCGGTCTTCGACCGCCGTCCAGGTGGAAAGGATTGAAAGCGGGGTGAGCAGCGTGGTGAGCAAAACCAACAGGATGCTCAGACCATCCACACCCAGGAAATAGTGGATCTCCCAGCCGGCAATCGGGATCCAGGGGATGTCGACCACTAGCTGCAATCCAGGCTCGGCCGGGTTAAAGTTAGCCAGCACCAACAGCGAAATGCCGAAAGTGATCAGCGAGGTAACCAGCGCGACCCAACGCACCAGGTTTTTCTGTTCCTGTCGCAGGAACAGGATCACCAGCACGCCCACCAGGGGGAAGAAGGTTACCAGGGTGAGGGGATGGAAAAGGTTGTTGATCAGATGCGATGTAAACATCGGGCTCATGGATCGTCCTCCGGCGGCTTTAGCCGCTGAACAAGTCTGCTACCGCAGCAACAAATATCCAAGAATAACCACAACGCCGACGAAGATCATCAGGGCGTAGTTGCGGACGTAACCCGTCTGCACTCGACGTAACAGGCCGGCAAATCGTTGGACCAGCCGCGCCAGACCGTTGAAAAAGGCGTCAATCCCACCCAGGTCGAAGCGTACGGCCAACAGCCTGGTAAGCATGTTGTAGCTACCCACAATCGCTTTGTCATGGAACCAGTCGTGCCAGAACTGCCAATCGATCACGTCGGCCAGGAAGCGCGACAGGGAAATATATGGATTGAGGATCACCGTCCAATAAAGCTCGTCGACCCAATATTTGTTCTTCAACGTATCGAAGACCGGGCCGATGTAACTGCGTAATGGATCATCAGCTCGACGCGCGGCGGGCGCGCCCCAGAATTCCTCGTAGCGCCGAGGGTTGTATAGCCACCAGGCCAGACCAAAGGCGACCAGAGTCAAGCCGGTGCTCAACAGCGCCACAAGCACGACGAATTCGCCCTCCTTCACCACCCCTTCCAGGGTTTGCTCCAGCCACAGGGTCAAATTGTGGAAACCCATAAAGGGCAGGTTTAGCGCCCCGCCCAGTACGGTCAGAGCTGCCAGGACCATCAACGGAACTGTCATGACGAGCGGGCTTTCTTGAGCATGATCGGCGGCAGGGGTACGCGCCTTGCCAAAGAACACCATGAGCACCTGGCGAGCCATGTAGAAGGCAGTAAAGATCGCAGCCAGGGTCAGCAATATATAGGCGGTCAGGTTAAGGTGATTGGCCTCCGCCAGGATCTCATCTTTTGACCAGAACCCGGCCAGAGGAGGAATGCCGGTCAGGGCGATGGCGCCAATCAAATACACCCAGAAGGTTATCTTCATCTGGCTTCTCAACCCGCCCATATTGCGCATGTCCTGCGGATCAAATTCGTGCCCGTGCCCCTTTACATGCTTCTTCAGCCTGGGGTCGTGCGCTACATGATGATGGCCACGTTCCAGGCCCTGGATCACCGAGCCGGCTGAGAGGAAGAGCAGCGCTTTGAAAAATGCATGCGTAACCAGGTGGAACATACCGGCGACGAAAGCGCCCATACCTACCGCGGCCACCATGAAGCCCAGCTGGCTGATGGTCGAATAGGCCAGCACCTTTTTAATGTCGAATTGGCCAACCGCGATGGTGGCCGCGAAAAGCGCCGTGGCGGCGCCGACCAGGGTGACGACCGTTTGGGCAGTCGGCACCAGCACATAGAGCTCGGCCGAACGGGCGATCAGGTAAACGCCGGCGGTGACCATGGTTGCAGCATGGATCAGGGCAGAAACCGGTGTCGGGCCGGCCATCGCGTCCGGCAACCACACGTACAACGGCAGCTGAGCCGACTTACCGGTGACGCCGATCAGCATACACAGGGTGATGAACAGCAACGCCTCGGGGTTCTGCGCCGCTACTTCAGGCGCTTTTTCGAAAATGCTGTGGAAATTGAACGTACCGAAGGTCCAGAAGATCGAGAAAGCCGCCAGCAAAAAGCCAAAATCGCCTATGCGGTTGGTGATCATGGCCTTCTTCGCCGCCATCGCATTCCCAATGCCGTCCTTGCCTTTTTCGTACCAGAAGCCGATCAACAGGTAGGAGCACAAGCCCACACCTTCCCAGCCGACAAACAGCATCATGTAGTTATCGCCGCTGACCAGGATCATCATCGCGGCGATAAACAGGTTCATGAACACAAAGAAGCGCCGGAAGCGGTTGGGGTCGCCGTTATGACGCACATCCTCGTGCATGTAACCGATGGCATAGATATGGATCAACGTACCCACGCCGGATACGACCAGCATCATCACCACCGAGAGCGTATCCACCTGGAACGCCCAGGGAATGCTCAGATCTCCGATGGTGATCCAATCTGTCAGGGTCACAATCTGGCCTTCCGGGTGTCCCTGCAGCGAGATCGCCAGGAGCACTGCCACCACAAATGCCAGCCCGGACGCCAGGCTGGCGATGCTGCCGACGATCTTTTCGCCCCACTTGCCCCGCTCCAGGATCATCCCGCCGAAGATGATATTGATCAGCAAACCGATCCCCGGGAAGAAAACGATCCAGGGCGCCAGGCTGAAGAACGTCGGTCCACTCGATATTGCTTCTTCAAGTAACATAGCTACCCTCGCTTATCCCTGCAAGCTGTTGATCTGATCAATATCAATGTTATGCTTGGAGCGGAAAATCGCCACGATCAATGCCAACCCGACTGCCACTTCAGCCGCCGCTACAGCTATGACAAAGAAGACAAAAACCTGACCGTCCAACGCCTGGCGCGCCCGCGCAAAAGCGACAAATGCCAGGTTGGCGGAATTTAGCATCAGCTCAATCGACATAAAAACGATGATGGCATTACGCCGGATCAGTACTCCCAAGGTACCCAGGATGAACAAGAGCACTGCCAGAGCCGTATAGTATTGTATGGGCACCATATCTTCTCCTCCACCGTTTTCGTATCCGGGCGATGACCGGGATCAGCTGGCTGATCCTGATCAGCCCACCTGGTCCCGCCTGCGGGTCAACACGATCGCGCCGACCATCGCGGCAAGCAACAAGATCGAAATCACTTCAAAGGGCAACAGGTAGACGCTGTATAGCAGGGCGCCAATCTCGGCTGGCGAGCCATAGGTCGCCGGAATCTGGTTGGGGACTGCCGGTCCGGAAACCCGCGTCAGGACCGCATAGGCGGCTTCGAACAGCAAGATCCCGCCCAGCACAAAAGCCAGTGGGCGTTGCCAGGGTAGCGTGGAGCCCGACCCCAATTGCTCGGCGCCAAGCAACATGATCACAAACAGGAACAACACCATGATCGCCCCGGCGTAGACGGTGACCTGGGTGAGGGCGATAAACGCGCCGCCTAGCGTCAAATAAAAGATCGCCACTGTGACAAAGTTGATGATCAGGTTGAGCGCGGCGTAGATGGCACTCCTGCTGAGCAGCAAGCCGATCGCCGAGGCAACCGCCACCAGAGCCAGACCAACAAAAAGGATCCAATCAGCCAGCATGTGCAGACTCCATTCTCTAATCCAGGGGATCTTTCATCTCTGGGACCGAGCGGGTGTAAATACCCGGCTCGACCTTCTGTGGCGTGGTATTACCATCTTGCGGGACCGGCTCGAGCAGCATCTCTTTTGGGTAAATCGAGCTGCGCCGGTCCATGAAGGACAGCTCGTAGTTATCGCCCAGCACGATGGCTTCAGTGGGACAGGCATCCTCACAATAACCGCAGAAGATGCAGCGCAGCATATTGATCTCATATACCCGGGCATAGCGCTCACCCGGTGAATAACGCTCGTCATCGCTGTTCTCCGCCGACTCGACAAAGATCGCGTCTGCTGGACAGGCCGCCGAGCACAAGGAACAGCCGATGCATTTTTCCAGGCCGTTGTCATAGCGCTTGAGCACATGGCGACCCTTGAAGCGGGTACTTACCGGGCGTTTTTCTTCCGGATACTGAATGGTCACCGGTTTCTGCCACATCTCGCGGAATGTGGTCGACATGCCAATCGCGACAGCTTTTACGCCATCCAGAGCGTCTTTGACAGATGTCATCCTAAACCTCCATCGCTAATTCTTTACACATACCAGAGACACCATTATTTAAACCAACCCGGAAAAGCCAGGATGATCACCGCGGTCAGGAATACATTGAACAAAGCTAAGGGCAACATGATCTTCCATCCCAAGGCCATTAGCTGGTCATAGCGTATGCGGGGCAGCGTAGCGCGCACCCAGATGATGCCATATAGCAATAGAAAAACTTTGACAAACAGGCCAATCGGGCCCAGCCAGGCGCCCCAGGGCTGGTCGGTGACAAACGGGATATGGTAGCCGCCTAAAAAGAGCGTGGCGGCGATTACGCTGACCACGATCATCTTGGTATATTCGGTCAGCATGAACATGGCGAACTTCATGCCAGAGTATTCCACGTGATAGCCCGCGGTCAGCTCCTGCTCGGCTTCGGGCATATCAAAGGGCGAGCGGTTGATCTCAGCCAGCGCGGCAATCAGAAAGATCACGAAACCGATCGGCTGGTAGATCACAAACCAGCCAATATCTTTCTGAACATTAACGATCTCGCCCAGGGCCAACGAACCGGCCAGCATCACCGGCCCGATGAAAGAAAGCCCAAGGGCCAGCTCGTAACTGATCATCTGCGCCGAAGAGCGGATGCCCCCCAACATGGCATACTTGTTATTGGAAGACCAGCCTGCCAGCACAATCCCGTAAACCGATATCGAAGTGATCGCGGCAATATACAAAATGCCCACATTCAGGTTTCCGGCAATGGACAGGTCGATCGTGCGGCCAAACAGCGTTACCACACCCAGTGGAACCACCGCCAGGATAATCCAGGCTGGGACAGTCGTGATGACCGGAGCCAGAGTAAAGACCAGCTTGTCAGCCTGGGCTGGGATCAGTTCCTCCTTAAATATCAGCTTAACCGCGTCAGCAATCGGTTGCAGCAGCCCCCGGGGTCCGGCGCGATTCGGACCATACCGGTTCTGGAAGCGCCCCAAGAGCTTACGCTCCATGTACGTGGTATAGGCAAAGCCGGTCAACAAGACCGCGATCATGATGACGGCTTTGACAATCCATTCAATCCACATGGCTAGGTCCATAAGTTCCTCGGTTTCCGGTATCAGACTTCGTCAGGCCTCAAATGGCTGATTTAAGCTCTACAGGCGCCGGCCCGCTGATCGGCATGCCAAAGCTGCGCGGCGCCAGAACCACCCGCTCTGGCAGTTGTTCATCCGGTAGCGCCTGAACCACGACGCTTTGACCGGTTTCGGTGAAAATCAGCCGCACTATACCGCCATCCGTTACTTTCAGCCGGTCGGCTTCTTCGGCGCTGATCACCACGTAGGCTTCGCCGATGCGCTTCTCCAGCATCTCAGCCAGGCGCAGGGTCGATCCGCAATCGTACAGGCGGGTGATCGGGAAAGCGACTGCGCCTAGCTTGGGCAGCTTGAAATCCGTCACCTGCGGCCAGGAGAGCGCCAAGCCGCCAGCATCCAAAAGCGCCAATTGTGCACCCAGGCCCTGCGTGTTTTCATACGTAGTGCCACCATAATACAAATCAGAGCGCCCAACGATCGGCCATTGTTCGTGGACCTGAGCCAGCTTCTGGTAACTCAGGCCTGAAAACGCCTCTGTTTCAGCCGCGATCTGGGCGAACACGGCCGCTGGGCTGGTATGAGCCAGCCCGGAGATCCCCATTTGCTGGGCGATTAACGAAGGGATGGCAAAATCGGCCTGCGGGCCTTCCAAAGCCGGCCGGATGGCGGTCAGCAACGGAGCGCGCCGCGGGCTGGGGCTTTCCACCGTTGGCGGCACAGCCAGCGTGGGTTGCAGCGCTGGGTAAAAGCGCTGAACGCGCCGTTCGCCAGAGGTGTAGCTGCCCTCGCGCTCGGTCCAGGCTTGAGCCGGCAGCACCACATCTGCCAGGCGGGCGGTTTGCGACAGATACAGATCCTGAACGACGACAAACATTTGGCCGCCGAAGACCGTTTGGTAAGCCGGATCGTCGCTGACCGGGTCGGCGGCGACGATATACAGCGCCTGTGCCTGCGCCATTTCATCCGATAGGCTCAGGGCCGGCTTCCAGCCCAGTTCCCAGGCGCCCTGGTCGTTGGCCCGTGGCCAGACGCCCAAAAGCCCGTTGTTGGAGCGGCCGACATGCCCGGTTACCAGCAACAGATTGGCGCAAGCTTGCGCCAGCGTTTGTGTCTCCTCCAGCCCCATGCCATCGCTGCCGAAAAGCACCACAGCATCTTTGGCTCCGGCGAAGGCTTGCGCCGCCTCCTTCAGATCAGCGCTGCGCGTCAGATCCTGAACGGCTTCAGGCAAGTCGGGGCGTTTTTGCGAGACGGCATTGACCAGCGCCAGCACCGCGGCTGGTGCCGCGCCGAAGGGATAGCGCAGGGAATAATTGGCTTCCCGATCCAGCTTGGTCTGGCGCATGTTCAGCACGATCAGTGTCGCACCGCGCATGGCAGCTTGGCGAACGCGCAGCCACCACACGGGCGCTTCCTCCTCTAAATCACTGCCCACCACCAGGATAGCGCTATCCGGGCCCATCTCTGCGAAATTGGTGCCCGGAGCGATGCCAATTTTCGCAGTCAGGTCGCCGCCCGCCATGTGCGTGTACAGCGCGGTCTTGCCACCTTGTGTTTGGGCCAGCTTACGCAGGTTGAACAGATCTTCATTGGCCAGCCGCCCACCTGCCAGTGTCATCAGCCCGCTGCCGGCGGCCTTGAAACGGTCAGCAACCAGCTCCAAGGCACCCTCCCAGGAGGCTGGCTGCAATTCGCCGTTCTTGCGCACCAGAGGCTTTTGCAAACGCGCGGGGATTTGGGAAGCATAGTGGTACCCGAAGCGGCCTTTATCACAGATCCAGATTTCATTCACCATCTCATTCTGGCGAGGCATCACTCGCTTGACCACCCAGGCTCCCCCGGAAACAGCCTCGCGACGCACGTTGAGAGTCAGGTTGCAGCCCACCGGGCAGTGATTACAGATCGAAGCCGCGGCGCGCAGCTCCCAGGGGCGAGCACGAAAGCGAAAGTCTGTCGTGGTCAGCGCGCCGACCGGGCAGATGTCCGTGGTGTTGCCCGACCAGTAGGAGTCGAATCCCGGCTCGGAGAAAGACACGATCTCCAGCGAGCGACCGCGCTCGAAGAAGCCGATCACCGGGTCATCGGCGATAACCTCCTGAAAACGCACACAGCGGGCGCACTGGATACAACGCTCACGATCCAGGTAGATCAGATCGCCCAGCGGGACGTGCTTCGCCAGGTGCTTCTTCTCGTCGTACAGGTAGCGGCTCTCGCCGGGGCCAAAATCCATGGTCAGGTTTTGCAGCGGGCATTCGCCGCCTTTGTCACACACCGGGCAGTCGAGGGGGTGTGAGGTGAGCAGGAATTCCAGGACGTCTTTCCGCCCGGCTTTGACCTTATCCGTCGCGCCAAGCACCACCATGCCGGGGGAAACCGGCGTCGTGCAGGCCGTTTCGAGCTTTGACCCAAATTGCATTTTTGGCTGACCATCGTCTTGGTGCACCGGCTGTCCGGTGGCACGGTCGATCACCGGCCGGCCGATTTCCACCAGACACATGCGGCACATGCCAACCGGCTCCATCTTGGGGTGGTAGCAGAACACCGGAACATCGATTCCGGCCTTCTTGGCGGCATCCACCACCAGCGTCCCTTCCGGCACTTCCACCTGTATTCCGTCGATCGTCAACGTAACCATCTTTGCCATATTATTCCTCGTCGCACATGACCGGTAGCTAAGCAGTTAGACTTCCAGGCCGCCTGGCGGCTAACCTATACGCTGATCGCTCTCGGCCTGCGGTTCAAGCCGCTCAAAATCGCCACGGAAACGCTCGATCCCAGAGGCGACCGCTTCAATCGAGAACTCGCCTAAGGCGCACAGGCACTTGCCACGTATCTGGCTAGCTACTTCGTATAACAACTCCACATCTGCAGGCTTGGCCTGGTCCTGAGCAATACGCTCCGTCAGGTGTGACATCCAGTATGTGCCTTCCCGGCACGGCGTGCATTTACCGCACGATTCGTGGCGGAAGAAATGCACGGTTTTATTGATCAGCCAGGGGATGCTCACCGATTCATCGATGACGATCACCGAAGCGCTACCCAATTGCGCGCCCACGTTGGGAACGCTCTCGTAGTCCATTGAGGTATCCAGTGCCTGGTCATTGGCAACGATCAACGATGAGCTGGCGCCGGCAGCCATGATCGCCTTGACCTGCCGTCCACCGGGGATGCCGCCGCCATACTCGAAAATCAGCTCGCGAAACGTCGCTCCTAGTGGCAGCTCGTAGTTGCCGGGCCGGTTGACACAGCCAGATAATGAATAGATTTTTACGCCCGGGCTTTTTTCTGTGCCATACGTGCGGTACCAGTCCGAGCCATGCTCGATGATCAAGGGGACATTCGCCAGCGTCTCGACATTGTTCACAATGGTTGGCTTGCTGTACAGGCCAAACGAAGGTGGGAAAGGCGGGCGAAGGCGCGGCTGGCCCAGCTTGCCTTCTAAAGATTCGAGCAGCGCCGTCTCCTCGCCGCAGATGTAGGCCCCGGCGCCGAGGTGAGTGTAGATATTGAGCGCATAATCTGTCCCAAACAGCCTGTCGCCCAACAGACCGGCGGCCTGCATGGCCGCGATGTGCTGGTCCAGGCGACCGGCCAGCTCCCAAAACTCACCCCGCAAATAGACGTAGGCCGCGTTGGCCTTGACGGCATAGGCGCAAATGGCAACCCCCTCCAGAAACTGGTACGGGTTGCCTTCCATAATCTCACGATCTTTAAAAGTGCCCGGCTCGGACTCGTCCGCGTTGGCGACCACGTAATGCGGCCAGTTTTTGTTGTCGATAAACGACCACTTCAAGCCGGTGGGGAACCCCGCCCCGCCGCGGCCACGCAAGCCCGACGCTTTGACCACCTCGACCACCTCAGCGGGTTGCATCTGCGTGACGACTTTTTCGAAGGCCTTGAACCCATTGTTCTGCCGGTAAACCTCCAGATTATCGAAGTCGGGGATTTCCCGGTGGCGCAGCAAGACGTAGGGGCGCTGAGTATCAGCCATGTCCGTTCCTCCCTCGCTTGGTTGCCGCATCCTGGCGAAGCTGCTCGATCAGCGCCAGAGCGCTTTCCAGCGTCTGGTTTTCATAATACTGAAGCCCGGCGCCAGACTGTAGCTGGAACATTGGGGCTTTATCGCAGGCCGCCAGGCACATCACCGCCTCAACAGTGATCAAACCGTCCGCGGTCGTCTTGCCGGGCTGGATGCCCAGGCGGGCGCACAGCTCCTGCATGAACCGGTCTGCCCCGCGCAGCGCGCACGGCAGATCGGTGCATACCTGGATATGGTATTTCCCCTGTGGCTCGTCGTAGTACAGGCTGTAAAAGCCTACGATGGAAGCCACTTCTGTGGGGGTAAGCCCTAAAATTTCCGCAATCTCGGCCAGGTCCTCCCGGCCAACATACATCTTCTCCCGTTGCGCCAGGTAGAGCAGCGGCATCACCGCCGACCGGCGCTGGTCCGGGGGATATTTGGCCAGGATGGCCTGCACTTCTAAGGATGGTAATCTGTGTGCGGACTTTTCAACGTGCATAAGACCTCTTTTGTAGGACGTGCGATTGCAGCTAGCTGTACTGAAAATCCGCTAACGATCTACATCGCCCAGGACAATATCGACGGTTCCGATGAGCAACACCAGGTCTGCCACCAGGTGGCCTTTGGCCAGGATCGGCAAGATTTGCATGTTGGTGAATGACGGCGTGCGCCAGTGAACCCGGTAGGGCTTGGGGCCGCCGTCGCTTTCCAGGTACACACCCAGCTCGCCGCGCGGCGATTCGGTGGCAACGTAGACAGAACCCTTGGGCGGGTTAAAGCCCTCCGTCCACAGCTTGAAATGGTGGATCAGGGCTTCCATGCTTGTGCCGAGCTCGCTGCGTGGCGGCGGGACATATTTACGGTTGTTGCTGCGCACCGGGCCCATCGGCAGCTTGTTCAGCGCCTGCTCGACGATGCGCAACGACTGGCGCATCTCATCCACGCGCATCAGGTAGCGGGCGTAGGTGTCGCCATCGGTATGGATGGGCACGTCAAAATCATACTGCTCGTAGCCCGAATACGGCTGAACCTTACGCAGATCATGCCCAATGCCAGAAGCGCGCAGCATTGGACCAGTAACGCCATACTGCAGGGCCACCTCCGGCGGTAACACGCCGATGTTTTTCGTGCGTCTCAGGAAGAGCGGGTTTTTGGTCAGCAAGCGCTCATATTCGTCCACCCGGGCGGGAAATGCCTTGATAAACTGGCGCACGGCTTCTTCGAACTCGACCGGCACGTCCCGCCATAAGCCGCCTGGGCGGAAAAACGTGGTCATCATGCGCTGCCCGCTGCAGAGCTCGTATATATCCAGGATCAGCTCGCGCTCTCGGAAACAGTACA
>Ga0154774_1043_pt3 | contig 12639 bp, 13 predicted proteins | sample Rifle2008BG16ft_FD_105782 | JGI IMG/M metagenome (GOLD analysis project Ga0154774, IMG submission 105782) | Chloroflexi bacterium RBG_16_57_11
ACGGCGCAGGGCGACCTGACCTTCACGCATTTTATGGGTCATGGCGATACCCAGATGGTGGTATTGTTGCCCGGCTCGGTAAGCGAGTGTTTCGAGTTCGGTTGGAAGGCTTTTGATCTTGCCGAGCGGCTGCAAACACCGGTGTTTGTGTTGTCCGATCTGGATTTCGGTATGAACCAGTGGATGACCACGCCGTTCGAATACCCGGATACGCCCATGGATCGGGGTAAAGTATTGTGGGAGGAGGACCTGGAGCGGCTCAAAGGCGAGTGGGGGCGCTATCGTGATGTGGATGGCGATGGCATCCCGTACCGCACGCTGCCTGGCCTCCGGCATCCGGCGGCGGCCTATTTCACTCGAGGCACCGGGCACGACGAGCTCGCTCGTTATTCCGAAGATAACCAGGTCTGGCATGATCTCCTCGAGCGATTGAAATTTAAATATGAGACGGCGCGCCAGTACGTGCCTGCGCCGGTTCTGGATCAGATGGAAAACGCTAAGATCGGCATCATCGCCTTTGGCTCGACCCTACCGGCAATCGAAGAAGCGCGTTACCAGTTGAATGAGAAGGGTATCCCCACCGATTTCTTGCGAGTACGTGCCGTGCCCTTCACTGCTGAGGTGGGTGAATTCATTCGCCAGCACAGGTACACCTATGTCGTTGAAATGAACCGCGATGGCCAGCTTAACCAGTTGCTCATCCTGGAATACCCCCAGGAGGCAACTCGGTTGCGCTCGATCGCATTCACCGATGGATTACCGCTGACCGCCCAGTACGTGCGTGAGGCGATCCTTGCACAGGAGGTAGATTAGCCATGTCGGAACAAATGACAAGCCCCCGCGTCCAGGTGAACCTGGCGGGTTTAACCAAAGCGGATTACCGTGGCAATCCCAGCACGCTGTGCCAGGGCTGCGGTCACAACTCGATCTCCAGCCAGATCATCACCGCCTGCTACGAGCTGGACCTAGTCCCAGAAAATGTGGTCAAGTTCAGCGGGATCGGATGCTCGAGCAAGAGCCCGACGTATTTCCTGAACCGCTCCTTCGGCTTCAACGGCTTGCACGGGCGTATGCCATCGCTCGCCACAGGCGCGCTGTTTGCAGATTACACCCTCAAAGGTATCGGCGTCAGTGGCGACGGCGATTCTGCCAGCATTGGCATGGGGCAGTTCAAGCATGTAATGCGGCGCAACCTGCGCATGGTGTATATCGTCGAGAATAATGGCGTTTATGGATTGACCAAAGGCCAGTTCTCGGCCACGGCCGACGAAGGCCTGATGCTGAAGGGCCACGGCACGAATCCGTATTTGCCGATCGATATCGCCTGGGAAGCTCTGGTGGGCAACGCCACCTTCGTCGCCCGCTCTTTTGCCGGCGACCCCAAGCAAGTGAAAGAGCTGATCAAGGCCGCCCTGAGCCATGACGGCATCGCCGTATTGGATATCATCAGCCCATGCGTGACCTTCAACAATACAGATGCGTCTTTGTATTCGTACTCCTGGGGCAAGGAGCACGAGGTCGCTCTGCACGAGCTGTCCTTTGTGCCTCGGTTTGAGGAGATCATGGTGGAGTATGAAGAAGGCGAGATTAAGGAAGTCACCATGCACGACGGCTCCAAAGTCATCCTGAAGAAGCTGGAGCAAGACTATGATCCCAAGAACCGGGCAGAGGCCATGCGCATCTTAGAGGAAGCCAATGCCAAGCACTGGCTACTCACCGGGTTGATTTATATCAACACCGACCAGCCATCCTTGCTGGATATATACAACCTGACCGACACCCCGCTCAACCGACTGAAAGAGGCACACCTTCGCCCCGCGCCGGAGACGATTGAGAAGGTCAACAACTTAATGTTTTAGCAGGGATCGATACAGATGTGCAGGCCCATCGCTGTACGGCTAGGCGAGGGCCTGCACATTTTATTGGCTGACAGGACTGTTGCTTCTCACGTAAGGGTAAGGTGGTTCAATGGTATAATCCCAAGCGGCAAAAACCGGAAAATCCGCCCAATCCCTAGACCATCCGATTTCGTGGATTAGGGTAGTCAACCGGGGTTATTTGAGGAACCTGAATTGGCGTTCAAACCACTCGATTGGTTACTAGGGTTTTTTTCACTTGACATCGGCATTGACCTGGGCACAGCAAATACGCTCGTTAATGTCCGCGGGAAGGGTATTACGATCAATGAGCCTTCCTGGGTAGCCATCGATAAGCGCACTCGCCAGCCTTTGGCGATCGGCGCAGAGGCTCGTGAGATGGTTGGCCGCACTCCGGCAAATGTCGTGGCGGTTCGCCCGCTGCGAGATGGTGTGATTTCGGAGTTTGAAATTACGCAAGCAATGCTGGAATATTTTATTGGTAAAGCGCACGAACAAAGTATTGTGCCGGTGCCGCGCCCGCGTGTGATCGTCGGGATCCCCTCCGGCGTGACCGAAGTGGAGAAACGCGCCGTATATGATGCAGCCATGTCGGCTGGAGCGCGGGAAGTTGGCCTGATCGAGGAGCCGGTTGCGGCGGCATTAGGGGCCGGCTTGCCGGTGAACGAAGTGCGCGGCTCGATGATCGTCGATATTGGTGGAGGTACTTCCGAGGTGGCGGCCATGTCGATGGGGGGTGTGGTGGTTTCACGATCGCTGCGCGTTGCTGGCGATGAATTGGATCAGGATATCGTGCAATACGTGCGGAATAAATACAACCTTCTGATCGGCGAACGCATGGCGGAGCAATCCAAGATGGCGATTGGCTCAGCCTACCACCTGCCAGAAGAAAAAACGATGTTATTGCGTGGCCGGAATTTGATCACCGGCCTGCCCGAAGCAGTGGAGATTTCTTCAGTGGAGCTGCGCGAAGCCACAGCAGGCTCGGTGCAAACTATCATCGATACGATCAAGGATGCTCTGGATGAGGCGCCTCCGGAGATTATTGCTGACTTGATGGAGGCAGGGATCTGCCTGGCCGGTGGAGGCTCGCTTTTGCAGGCTTTGGATAAACGCTTGACGGAAGAATTACACATACGCTGCTGGGTAGCAGAAGACCCGATGAGCTGTGTCGCTCGAGGCGCAGGTATGATTCTGGAACAGTATGATGTCTTGAAGCGTTTGCTGGTCGGCTTGGAGCGCGGTAGCACGCGACACAAGTAATTCATGCGATCCACTCAGCTCCGTTCGATCCAGAGCATCGTCCTGGCTCTGGTGGTGATTGGCTTGATTATCCTGGCGTTAGGTGGATACCTTGCCCCGCTGACACGGGTCGCTCTAGGTCCCCTGATCAGCGCGCAGACCTGGCTTTTCACCCGCTATCAGGCGATCCAGAATGTGGTAAATTCGCCTCAGGATTTGATCCGCCTGCGACAGAGGAACTCCGAGCTGGAAGTTCAGGTCTCGGATCTTCAGGCCGAGATCATCGATCTCAAGCAGCAGCTGACTGAAACGCGCATCCTGTCTGCATTGGTGGATTTCGCCCGTGTGCACCCAGAAAACCGCTACGTGGCGGTTTCGGTGATTGGACGCGATCCCAGCCCCTTCGCGAAGTATGTAATTATGAACCGTGGCTCGGATGATGGCTTACGTCGTGGCATGCCAGTGGTCACCGCCCAAGGCCTGGTTGGCAGAATTACCGCTATCACAGCCAAAGCCGGCCGTGTCCAGCTGATCACCGATCCTGACTCGTCCGTCAATGTCCGCCTGGAAGGCTCTGAGGCGCAAGCGGTGCTGAGAGGCAGCCTGACCGGTGAATTGACCCTGGAAATGATCCCGCAATCAGCGAATGTCCAGGCAGGGGACCTGGTGTTGACTTCAGGTCTGGGGGGAAATTACCCAGCCAACCTGTTGGTTGGTCAAGTGACCACCGTGCGCGGCAAAGAGACGGATCTGTTCAAAACCGCCGCCGTTCAACCAATTGTGGATTTTTCAAATCTGGAGATCCTGCTGATCATTGTCAATTTCCAGCCGATCGATATTGAACCGCTGATCCCATCGCCGGCACCATGAGCTGGATCCCTGAGGTAGAGATTTGAGCTTAGGACGATATCGATGGCAGCTCTTCTCGCGGTGCCTGTTCTGGCTGTACTGGTTATGATCCAATCGGCTGTGCTAAGCAATATCCCATTGCTGCATGGGACCACTGACCTGGTTCTGGTGGCCTTGCTGGCTTGGGCATTGCAGAAACGTGTTCGCACAGCCTGGTTTTGGGCTATAATTGGTGGGTTATTGGTCGGTTACGTGTCTGCGCTCCCTTTTGGAGCGGTACTGGCAGGTTACTTACTGGCAGTAGGCTTGGCTATATTGCTCAAGCAGCGCATCTGGCAGGTACCTATCCTGGCGATGCTGGTGGCGACGTTTTTTGGCACACTGCTGGTTAATTTGGTCGTGATCACGGCCTTGCGGATCGTGGACACGCCGCTCTCGTTTTGGGAGGCGATCAATCTGGTTACTCTCCCAAGCGTTTTGTTGAACTTGCTTGTCGCTATTCCGTTTTATGCGCTGTTTAGCGATCTGGCAAATTGGCTCTACCCAGAGCCACTGGAAACATAATTCAAATCCGGTGAGGACCGTTTTTATCAGTATGAGTCGTTTTTATGCAAGCGCAACCAACCATACGTAACGAAATCCAATCCTGGCGATTGTTGGCTTTTATTGCCGTTGTCGCTTTGGTCTTTATCGTATTCCTCTCGCGGCTTTTTATTCTACAGGTGGTCCAAAACGAAGAATGGACGGCTAAGGCGGCAGAAAACAGCGCGGATGAGATTAACCTACCCGCGCTGCGCGGGTTAATCTACGATCGCAATGGCGTCGTCTTAGCTCACAACGTGGCCTCCTACAACGTTGTTGTCAATGCGTCGCAGCTGCCAGACGACCCTGGCGCAACCCAAGAGATATTCCGCCAGCTATCCCAATTAATCGGAGTTCCGGTCAGCCAGAGCGAGATTACCCTGGAAAACCCGTACGTGCCTTGCATCTCGGATCACGGCATTTCCCAGATTGCCGAATATGCTGAGACATCGACCCCCTACCAACCGGTGCGCATCAAATGTGACGTTGATGAGCGCCTGGCGATGATCGTTTTAGAAAAAGCGGTGGATTGGCCTGGTATCAGTGTTGAGATCCAGTCCATCCGCGAGTATCCTACAAGCTCGGTGACTGCGGCGATCGTCGGTTTCCTGGGGCCGGTTCCGGCGGCGCTGGAAGACTTTTATGTGGAGAAGGGTCTGGTACCAAACCGGGACAAGGTGGGATACGCCGGCCTTGAGCTCCAGTACCAGGACGTCCTGGCGGGGCGTAATGGGCAGAGATTGGTACAGATCGACGTTGCCGGGCAGGCGTTACGGGATATCAGCCCGCCGATCGAGCCGCGCGCTGGTCGAAGCGTTCGCTTGACCCTGGATACTCGCCTGCAGCAGGCTGCTGAGCAAATTCTGGTCGACGAGATCGAGGATTGGAATGCCTATTTTGGCGAACAGCGCTATTCCAGCGGGGTCGTCATCGCCATGAATCCACGCACAGGTGAAATCCTGTCGATGGTTTCCTACCCAACCTATGAAAATAATCGCATGGCACGGTTGATACCGTTTTATTATTACAACCAGCTGGTCAACGATCCTACCAACCCGCTGCTCAATCATGCGGTGGGTGATGTGCTCCCGGCAGGCTCGGTTTTTAAGCTCGTAACAGGCGTCGGCGCGCTGAATGAAGGTGTGGTCACCCCGGACCAGATCATTTCTACACCTCCCAAGCTGGAAGTTACTGAAAAATATTACGCCAACGATCCCGGAAGGGCGCGCGAGTTTGTCGACTGGAACAAAGCCGGCTTTGGACATCTGGATTTCATTCATGGATTGTCGAATTCGAGCAATGTTTACTTTTATAAGCTAGGTGGCGGGTTTGAAGACGAGGTGCCAGCAGGTCTGGGGATTTGCCGCCTGGGCACTTACGCTGCGGCGATGGGATATGGCTCAGCGCCGGGAATTGGGCTTCCGGATGAAGAGGATGGGTTGATCCCTGACCCCACCTGGAAACGCATCAATCAGGCCGAGAGCTGGTCGTCTGGGGATACTTATATTGCCAGCGTGGGACAAGGCTATGTATTGGCAACCCCAATCCAGGTGCTACTCTCGGCGGCGACAGTGGCTAACGATGGCAAGCTGGTACAGCCGACGCTGCTACGTGAGGTGCTGGACAGCAATGGTAACACCATCCAGATGTGGCGGAATGCAGATGGAGATTTGGTGGACCAGCCAGTCGATGGTGCCTTCCAGGTATCACCGTTCCAACCCCGGCTTAAGTGGGATTTAACCGTAGATCCGGTTATCCAGGAATATGGGGAGACCACGGTGCGTGGCTGCGAGCCAATCCCGGGACAGAAAAAGACCGTAGCGCCCTGGGTGTTTGATACCATGAAACAGGGTATGCGCCTGGCGGTCACCGAAGGCACCTTGGTCAGACAGTTCGAAGGCGAAACCATCTCTGCGGCGGGAAAGACTGGCACGGCCGAGTATTGTGATAAATACGCCAACGCGCTGAACCGCTGTATTCCGGGCAACTGGCCGTCACATGCCTGGACGGTGGCCTTTGCACCGTATGAGAACCCAGAAATTGCAGTGGTGGCATATGTATACAATGGCAACGAAGGAGCCACTGTGGCAGGACCGATCGTACGCAGGGTACTGGAAGCATATTTTGAACTGAAAAATATCGATAGCGGTGCTGTGCCAGCCCCATAAATTAATCATTGGTCATGAATCAGCAAATCCAGATCAAGGGCATTCGGGAAGGATTACTGGTCACTTTTAGCGACCAGCCCTGGGATGAAGTCCATCAGGCGCTGTTGGATCACCTCGATGAGCAGGCCGAGTTCCTGCGCGGCGCGCGCCTGGCGCTGGATGTCGGCAATCATGTGCTTAAGGCTGCCGATCTGGGCCACCTGAGCAAAGAAATCGCCGACCGCAATCTCACACTTTGGGCAGTCATCAGCACTTCGCCTGCCACCGAGCGCTCTGCGCAATCGTTTGGCCTGGCCACACGACTGTTTAAGCCTCGCACGGAGCCGGAGGTTTCCGTGCGCCAAGCCCCGGTTCATCAAGAGGCTGGCAGCGCGATCCTGGTCCGACGCACCTTACGCTCTGGCGCAAGCCTACGCCATCCGGGACACATTGTCGTCATTGGTGATATCAATCCGGGTGCGGAGATTGTCGCTCGTGGCGATGTCATCATCTGGGGGCGGCTAAGGGGCATGGTTCACGCCGGAGCGGAGGGCGACGAAGAGGCGGTCATTTGCGCACTTGATCTATCTCCCACCCAGCTTCGCATCGCCAGCCAGATTGCTGTTACACCCAAACGGCGAGGTAAACCGCAGCCTGAGATGGCGCGAATTTTAGACGGCCAGCTGGTGGCTGAACCTTGGGTTCCGAAGAGGGAGAAAATATGAGCGGTAAGGTGATCACGGTGACGTCTGGCAAAGGCGGCGTGGGGAAAACCACCGCTACTGCCAACATGGCAGCAGCACTGGCCGACCTGGGACACAAAGTGGTATGTATCGACGCCGATATCGGGCTGCGAAATCTGGATGTCGTCTTAGGACTGGAAAACCGTATCGTCTATGACCTGGTCGATGTGATCGAGGGTCGATGCCGGTTACGGCAGGCGATGATCCGGGACAAACGGCTACCGTATTTGTACCTGATCCCGGCGGCTCAGACACGTGACAAAAGCGCAGTTTCTCCCAGCGATATGATCCGCCTGTGCGATGAGTTACGCCCTGAGTATGACTGGGTACTGATTGACTCGCCGGCAGGCATCGAGCGCGGTTTTCGAAATGCGGTAGCCCCGGCCGATATCGTCATTGTGGTCACTAATCCGGAGGTTTCAGCGGTGCGCGATGCTGACCGGATCATCGGTTTGATTGAGGCGGAGGAAAAAGGTCCAGCACGCTTGGTAATCAACCGGATCAAGCCAGAGATGGTGCGGCGCGGAGACATGCTGGCGGTGGAGGATGTGTTGGAGCTGCTAGCGGTTGAGTTGATCGGTATGATCCCTGAGGATGAAAACGTCTTGATGGGATCCAATCGTGGCACGCCGGTAGCACTGGATGGGAAAAGCCGAGCAGGGCAAGCCTTTCGCAATATCGCCAGACGTTTGCGTGGCGAAAATATCCCGTTCATGAGCATGGATGATGAGAGTGGGATCTTTGGGCGACTGATGCGCCGGATTCGCCAGGGAGGAAGCTAATATGCCTGGTTTTTGGGATCGAGTGTTTGGTCGAGAAACAACCAGCGCCCAGCAAGCCAAAGAGCGCTTGAAATTGGTCCTGGTGCATGATCGCACGGATATCACCCCCGGTACGCTGGAAGTGCTTAAAGATGAATTGATCGCCACGATATCGCGCCATGTCGATATAGACCCGGCAGCAGTGCGAATTGAGATGTCGCAGGATGGCCGCGAGCAGCGGCTTATCGCCGATATCCCCTTGCGTCCCGTGCGCCGGCGCAGGGTCAGCTAAGCCCGGTGATCGAATGAGTTATATGGTGTGAAAGAATGCGAGTACAAAATCTAGCTTTTAATTGGAGGCATTTCGATTTTTGGCTGCTAGGATCGGTGGCATTGTTGGTCATCTTCGGCATCACCATGATCCGCTCTGCGGTTGCCGGAAACATCGAGCTGGTTGAACTGGACCTTGTGCGACGGCAAGCGATCTTTGCGATTGGTGGCGTGGTCGCCATGTTAGCCGTCGCGGCGATCGATTATCGCCTGTGGGCTTCGATCAGCCGCCCACTCTTCATCGGCACAGTGATCGCCCTTTCCGCCTTGACCATCCTGGGCGCAGCGTTGTTCGGCTCAGCGCGTTGGTTTGATACCGGTGTGATCCTGATACAGCCTTCTGAGATAGCAAAAATTGTGCTGATCCTGGTACTGGCCGATTATTTCACCCGTAACCAGCAGAATATCCAAAGGTTATCTTATGTGGCGCGCAGTTTTTTCCTGGCAATGTTTATTACTGTGCCAATCCTGCTCCAGCCCAATTTGAGCACCTCCATCGTAATGATCGTTCTATGGTTCGCCATGCTGTGGGCCAGTGGGTTGCGTATCCGCCACCTGCTGCTGTTCATCGCCGGCGGCCTTTTCCTGCCACTCCTTGCCTTCCCATTACTAGTGGACTATCAACAGCGGCGCATCCTTAACTTCTTGTTCCCTGATCCTAACGCCCGGCATGGCGACATTTATAACATCCAGCAGGCGTTGATCAGCATTGGCTCCGGCGGCTTGCTCGGGCAAGGTTATGGCCAGGGGACTCAGGTGCAGCTGCGCTTTCTCAAAGTGCGCTGGTCGGACTTTATCTTTTCTGCTATGGCGCACGAGTTTGGCTTCCTGGGAACGCTGGTGGTGATTCTGGTCTTGTTGTTCGTCATCTGGCGATGCCTGCGCGCCGCTCGATTGGCTTCGGATACCTTCGGGGCGCTGATTGCTTATGGCGTGGCAACGATGATCACCTTCCAGGCGATGGTTAATATCGGCGTCAATCTCAATCTGATGCCTGCAACCGGGTTGACCTTACCTTTTGTCAGTTACGGGGGCAGTTCCCTGCTCTCCACCTTGATCGGCATCGGGCTGGTGGAGAGCGTGATCTTACGCCACCGAGCGCTCGAATTCTAAATAATACCATCTCACGCCTAGGGCAATTTGATACAATTCCCCTAAGTATTCCATGATTCGGGAGTCATGCATGTCTAAACCTGTTGTAGTCCGCTTTGCGCCTTCTCCCACCGGTCGCACGCATCTGGGCAGTGGCCGGACCGCGCTGTATAACTATCTGTACGCCCGGCAGACCGGCGGCAGGTTTATCCTGCGTATCGAAGACACAGACCAGAAGCGCTATGTGCCCGGAGCAGAGCAGGAGCTGATCGATAGCCTGCACTGGCTGGGCATCCAATGGGATGAAGGCCCGGATGTGGGCGGCCCGAATGGCCCTTATTACCAGACACAACGACGGGAAATCTACCAGCAACATGCCCGCTGGCTGGTAGAGCATGGACACGCCTATGCCTGCTTCTGCACCTCCGAGCGACTTGAGAAAGTGCGCCAGGAACAGATCAAGAACAAGCAAAACCCGCGTTACGATGGCACATGCCGCCGCCTGGACCCGGCAACGGCAGAACAGCGTGTTGCAGCCGGGGAGCGCCATGTAATCCGCTTCAAGATCCCACCGGAAGGCGCGATCACTGTGCGGGATCAGCTGCGCGGCGACATCCGGGTGGAAAATTCCAGCCTGGACGATATGATCCTGGTCAAATCTGACGGACTGGCTTTATATCACCTGGCAGCGATAGTGGACGACCATTTAATGGGGGTCACGCATGTGATCCGCGGCTCGGAGTGGCTCTCAACATTTCCCCTGCACGGGCACATCCTGCAGGCCTTCGGTTGGGAGAGGCCCGTCTTTATCCACCTGTCGATCTTTCTCAAGCCAAGCGGAAAAGGTAAAATGAGCAAGCGCGATACGGCTGAGGCCATGAAGGACGGCCATTCGATTTTTATCACCGACTTGAGCCAGCTGGGCTACTTACCCGAAGCAGCGGTCAACTGGACGGCTTTGATGGGCTGGAGCTACGACGACCACACCGAGTTCTTCACCATGAATGACTTGCTAGAAAAATTCAGCCTGGAAAAGCTCAACCCTGCACCCGCGGCGATCAATTTCACCAAGCTGGATCACTTCAACGGCCTGCACATTCGTAACCTGGCGATCGAGGACCTGGCAAGGCGAATTCGCCCGTTCCTGGAGCAGGCTGGCTACCGCGTTGACGACTCCATCCTGCTCCGAGCAGTGCCGCTCATCCGCGAGCGGTTGGTCACCCTGGATGAGGCCCCGCGGTGGATCGGCTTCCTTTTTCAGGATGAGGTTTTTCCCGCTTCGGAAGATTTGATCGGATCAAAGATGACAGCTCAAGACTCTGCCAATGCGGCCCGCCGAGCCCTGGTGGTATTGCAAAGCTTGCCCGAACTGACCCTGCAAACCGCCGAGCCGCTGATGCGTCAGCTGGCTGAGGAGCTCGGCCTGCAGGCTGGGCAGCTCTTTGGCATCTTGCGCGTGGCGGTCACCGGGCAAAAAGTCAGCCCGCCGTTGTTTGAAAGCATGGAGATCATCGGCAAGGAAAAGGTGTTGAAGAGGGTGGAGAGGGCGATCAAGCTGCTGGTGGATTCAAATCGCTGAACCGCTGATTGCACAGAACCGCTGATTGCACAGAACCGCTGATTGCACTGAACCACTGATTGCGCTGAACCGCTGATTGCACTGAACCGCTGATTGAGCTGAACCGCTGATTGTACTGTCCACTGATTGCACTGAACACAGAATAGGTTTAACCGCTGATCGCATTGATGCTCTAATTTGGCCGAATGGCTAATTTCACTGCTATATTGAGTTGAAGGAGATCTGGTAAATGGAAAATCAGGTGCAATATGTTAAGCCTGAGTATCCCCTATCGGAGACTACGGGCCGGATCATCGCTTCAGCTCAGGAGGTTCACCGGGAGTTAGGTCCCGGGTTTGAAGAGGTTATTTACCAGCGTGCGTTGGCGTTGGAGCTGCATGCCCGCAATTTGGATTTCAGTTGCGAGGTCTGGATCGACGTCCATTATAAGGGTCGAGAGATCGGTAAGAAGCGCATCGATTTCTTAATTGAGGGGGTGATGGTGGAGATCAAGGCAAAGGATCACATTGATGAGATCGCTGTAATTCAAACCCTCTCCTATCTAAGGGCTTCGGGTTTTGAGGTTGGGCTATTGCTTAATTTTGGCGCAAAGTCTTTGGAAATAAAGCGTCTCATCCATACGAAAGCGGAGTGAACCACTGATTTCACTGACAGTGTTGATTGCGCTGAGGATGTTTTTCAGTGTAATCAGCGGCCTCAGCCAATCAGTGGTTCATTGGTTTCCAACCTTTTCTGTGGGCCGAAATCTCAGCGCCGACCAGGTTTCATCGATGGCGATTTGCATCACCGGGCTGAAACCGCTGGGCTCAACCAACTTCCAAAGGATATCCCGGTTCAGGTCGCTCTTGATTTTACCGGTTTGCTTGGGGTAACATAGCCAAAACAGGCCATCATATTTCACCGCCTGGAATGCGCCTGGGCCGAAACGCTCCAGCTCAGCCTGGTCTTTTACGAAAAGCTGTACAAAGTCAAACGTGCCTTCTGCCTGGGTGGACAGCGTTATGCCAGCAGGAAGCTCGCCCAGGGACTGCAGATAGCCAGCTGGAGCATTCAATACCAAGGCTTTTTGCCCGGCCGCCAGGCGGAGTTTCTTTATTAGACCTGTCTCGCTCATCAGTTCTCCTTCCAATCGGTTTACCAGCGAACCTGCCCTGACTAATCTTATTGGCTTTTTTCGATCTTAGCCCAGGTATCCTTCAGCGGGACGGTGCGGTTGAAGACTAGCCTGCCAGGCGCCGAGTCTTTGTCAACGCAGAAGTAGCCCTGCCGCTCGAATTGGAAGCGCTCGCCGGGTTGGGCCTCTACCAGATCGGGCTCTACATAGCACGGATTAAGCACCTGCAGCGAGTCGGGGTTGATGTTGGCCCGGAAGTCCTGGCTCTCCTCGTCCACGTCTTCAGGGTTGGGGCGGTTGAACAGACGGTCGTACAATCGCAC
>Ga0154774_1033_pt4 | contig 12637 bp, 8 predicted proteins | sample Rifle2008BG16ft_FD_105782 | JGI IMG/M metagenome (GOLD analysis project Ga0154774, IMG submission 105782) | Chloroflexi bacterium RBG_16_57_11
GTAGATACCCTTTATAACGGTTTCGAAAGCCAGCCAAGTGGATTAAATAATAAAGGCGGCTCATCAGCCGCCTTTGGATTCCTTATAATGCCTAATCGCGATTGGTCGGGATCGTGACCTCCGAAAGGCCTACATCACCCCAGAAGCCGGCGTCGCTCCAATAGCCGGTGTCGCCCCAGAAGCCGCCATCCCCCCAAAAGCCGCCATCGCCCCAGAAGCCTGCGTCGCCCCAAAAGCCGCCGTCACCCCAGAAACCGCCATCACCCCAGAAGCCGCCATCGCCCCAGAAACCGCCGTCGCCCCAAAACCCGCCGCTCTCTGCGATGCTCTGTCCGTCCCATACGCCAGCGCCGCCGGCCCAGGTGCCGTTATCTCCAAATAGACGATACATGCCTGCATCATCCACGTAGGAATATCCCAGGTAGTGAGTCTGGTTTGCCAGGTCTGCTGCGATGTCCATCCCGGTTTGGGTGGGCACACTTTCAAGCTCCGCAAAGACTGCCAGCGGGGCAAATGCACGCCCGGCGCCTTGTTGCCAGACGGAATACCCGGCCTGGAGTGTCTCCGGGTTGAATTGCGGTATCGCAGTGGCGCGCAGTCGAAACTTGACCATATCCGGCGTCAATTCGGGGTCGTGCTGGAGCATCAATGCGACGATACCTGTCACCACCGCAGTCGACTGAGAGGTGCCGGCCAGCTGGAAGTAATTCTTACCGACCAGGTTCTCGGGAAAGCTCTGTGCCAGGAGTGAGTTTTTATCGATCAGCGAAAGGATATGCCCGCCAGGCGCAACCAGGTCAGGCTTGACGAACCCGTCCAATGTCGGGCCAGCCGAAGAAAAGCTCGGGATATAATCATCGCTCCAATCCGCAGGAGTGTACGCATCCGTAAATGTGCCTACCGTGATCAGGTACGGGTTGTTGCCAGGGACGCCAATTGTCCTGGCGTTCGGGCCATTGTTACCCGCTGATGTAACGACGACGATCCCGTTTTGCCAGGCGACCATCAACGCTTGATTGACGGGATCGGCCCAGTAGGGCGTTCGTGGCGTACCAGACATGGAGAAATTCAGTACTCGTGTCTTGTACCGGTCCTTGGTCGTCACAACCCACTGGATCCCTTTAACCACAGATTCGTAGGTTGCAAAGCCGTTCTCATCAGCGACACGCCCTGTAACCAGGTTGACGTTTGGGGCCACGCCGTTCCATTCACCGTCTTCACCCTGGTCACTGTTGGCGACAATCCCCGCCACATGGGTGCCGTGGCCGTTGGGATCGATAATCTTGCCTCTGCCTGCAGGACTGACAAAATCCTGCCAGGCTAAAATACGAATGCCACCGCCATAACCCGGCCTGATCAGGCCGGACAGCTTGGTGAGGCCGGTATCGAGAAACGCCACTGTGACCCCTTGCCCGGTAACACCCGCTGCCCAGACGGCGTCTGCCCCGACTACGTCAGGATAATCGGTGGCTGGATTTGTTGGCTCTTCTCTGGCACCCAGAGGCACGCCGGGCATGCTGTTGACTTGCATTTTCATATTTTGTGTGATGAGGACGCCGGGTTGGGACGCCAGAACCTGAGCAGCCCCCGGTGTCAGCAACGCGCCGACGCCGTTGATGATATCCAGACGCGATGTAACCACGCCATCCAGTCGATGGACCATAAAGACAACCTGATCCGTAGAAATACCCTGAACAATGTAAGATTGTCCTTCTGCAGCGGCATATCCGGCGGGAATAGATAGCGGGCCAAAAAGCAACCCAATGACTAAAAACCAGGCAACGCCCCTGAAGAAGATATGAGTCATTTGTAATTTATGCCTGGTATTCATGGTCGTCTCCTTATAACAATATGTATCCGTGGCTTCATTTGATTTTTATGGCTGAAAAATAATGAAACAACAGCGAGCCTGCGTATATCAGGCTCGCCTTTTTGACATCGCCTTAAAAAAATAAGTATGTCTCCTTCGGCAGCCTGGCGGTCATTACCAAATCTGGTTTTAGACCCATAGCTTTGCGTCCCCGGTTTTCACAGGGTTTGCCTTTTCGGTCTATCCCAGTATAGCATTAATCCGTGGCAGAGTCAATTAAACAAATGATTCCTTTCAAAACTGCAATTCATATTGACATCCGCCAGGTGCTCAAATTTCCCTAAATATGAAGGGACTTCACATGGGATAGGCGCTTGTGTCTCCCATCGATGTGGTAAACTATATGTTTGGTGTTTTTGCCCTGCTATCAAAATTCATCATCCATAACAGGAGATTAAATACAATGGCTGAAAAGAAATGGGTTTATTTGTTCAACGAGGTGAAAGAGGCAGAAAGCGCTGCCGGCGGCACCTGGGAGGGCGTCCGTTCCTTGTTGGGCGGTAAGGGCGCCGGGCTCGCGGATATGACTCGCGCAGGTGTACCGGTGCCACCTGGCTTTACTGTGACGACTGAGGCCTGTAATGCCTACCTGGCCGAAGGCGGCAAATTTCCCGCTGGCATGTGGGAACAAGAGCTGGTTGCTCTCAAGCAGGTCGAAGCGCAAACCGCTAAGAAGTTTGGCGATCCATCTAACCCGCTGCTGGTATCCTGCCGCTCGGGCGCAAAATTCTCCATGCCCGGAATGATGGACACGGTGCTGAACCTCGGTCTCACCGATAAGGCCGCCAATGGCATGATCCATAAGACCGGTGACGCACGCTTCGTGTTCGACTCCTATCGCCGACTGGTGGAAATGTTTGGCTCTGTCGTGCTTGGCATTCCCGATGAGGCTTTTGAAGAGCCGTTGGCGGAATACAAAGCAAAGAAGGGCTATAAAGTAGATACTGAAATGACCGCCGAGGACTGGAAAGCCATCACCGAGACTTTCAAGGCGGTGGTAAAGAAGCATGTAGGCTTTGACTTTCCCCAGGATCCTTACGAACAGCTACGCCTGGCAACCGAGGCGGTGTTTAAATCCTGGAACGGCAAACGCGCGGTCGATTATCGGAACGCAGCCGGGATCGCCCACGATCTGGGGACCGCAGTAAACATCGTGACGATGGTCTTTGGGAACATGGGTTCGGATTCTGGCACGGGCGTGGCTTTCACCCGCGACCCTTCCACCGGCGAGCGCAAGCTGTATGGCGATTACCTGCTCAACGCCCAGGGCGAAGACGTCGTGGCCGGCATCCGCAACACCGAGAAGATCGAGAATATGGGTAAAGATCTGCCGGAAGCGAATAACGAATTCCTGAAAATCTGCGAAAAACTGGAAAAGCATTACCGTGAGATGCAGGATGTCGAGTTTACGATCGAAAATAGCAAGCTGTGGATGCTCCAAACACGCTCTGGCAAACGCACTGCCAAAGCTGCGGTCAAGGTTGCCGTGGACATGGCAAACGAAGGATTGATCTCCAAGGAAGAGGCCATCCTGCGGGTCACCCCCGAGCAGGTGGACACCCTGTTACACCCACAGTTTGACGAAAAGGCAAAGAATGAGGCCAAGAACACCGGGCGCCAGTACGCTTCAGGCGTGAATGCCTCCCCCGGCGCGGCGGTAGGGCGTGTGTATTTCGATGCCAACACTGCCGAGCAGAAGGCCAAGGAAGAAAAGCAGGCAGTGATCATGGTTCGCCCGTTTACCAAGCCGGATGACGTACACGGCATGCTGGCGGCCAAAGGCATCCTGACAAGCGAGGGCGGCGCCACCTCTCACGCGGCGGTGGTGGCACGCCAGTTCGGCGTTCCATGTGTGGTCGGTGCCTCGATGATCCGCATCGATCTTGAGAAGCGCCAGATGGAAGCCAACGACGTGGTTATCAAAGAGGGCGAGTGGATCTCGGTGGATGGGACGACCGGCCAGGTCTTCCTTGGCCAGATCCCGACCTCTGCGCCCAAGCTGGAAGAGCAGACCGACTTGCTGACCCTGCTGAAATGGGCGGATGAGATCTGCGCCACCCCCGGCATCCGCCACGGGTACGCGAATCGGGGCTTGCAAGTGTGGGCCAACGCCGACTATCCTGCCGACGCCCGGCGCGCTCGCTCCTATGGCGCGGTTGGCATCGGCTTGTGCCGTACCGAGCACATGTTCTTCGAAACCGAGCGACTGCCGATTGTGCAGCGCATGATCCTGGCTGAGACTTCGGCAGAGCGCACCGCGGCGCTGAATGAGCTTCTGCCTTACCAGCGCAATGATTTCGAAGGCCTTTTCGAGGCGATGAACGGTTATCCGGTGATCATCCGCCTGATCGATCCACCCCTGCATGAGTTTATGCCCGATGAGGAAAAGCTCTTCGAAGAGGTCGTTACGATGCGCGTCAAGGGCGAGAAAGCCGGGCTGGCAGAAAAAGAAGACCTGCTCGCCAGCATCCGCTCGATGCACGAGAGCAATCCCATGATGGGGTTGCGCGGCGTGCGCTTGAGCATCTACATGCCCGAGATTGTGGAAATGCAGGTGCGCTCGATCTTCGAGGCGGCAGCGAACCAGGCGCTCAAGGGCGTGGTCGTGAAGCCCGAGGTGATGATCCCGCTCACCGGCACGGTCAAGGAGCTGGAGTGGATCCAGCCGCGCCTGGAGCGCATCGCAAAAGCAGTGATGGCTGAGAAAGGTGTGACCTTCGATTATAAATTCGGCACCATGATCGAGATCCCGCGCGCCTGCGTGACTGCTACGGAGATCGCGAACGTAGCTGAATTCTTCTCGTTCGGTACGAATGACCTGACGCAGATGACCTTTGGCTACAGCCGTGATGACGCCGAGCGCAACTTCCTGATCAAGTACGTGGAAGAGGGCATCCTGCCCAAGAACCCATTCCAAACCCTGGATCGCGAAGGTGTGGGTCGTTTGATGACCCTGGCTGTGCAGGATGGTCGCAAAGCCCGCCCGGACCTGGAGGTGGGTATTTGCGGCGAGCACGGCGGCGATCCGGCTTCGATCGAGTTCTGCCACCTGGTGGGCAACAATTATGTGAGCTGTTCGCCATTTCGCGTGCCGATCGCCCGCCTGTCGGCGGCGCACTCAGCGCTCAAGCACAGCGCGATTAAGAAAGCAAACGTGCTCGAGGATAAGTAGCCGTCAAGATCGACCGACCGATCAAAAGGCGTTAGAAGAACTTCTTTCGCCATATCCCTGTAAATCAAAACTCGTGGGAGCTTCCCGGCTCCCACGAGTTTGTATGTATCGGCGCTGGCGGATTACTCTGCTGGGGGTAGAAGCACCGCGTCGGCCAGGTGGTTGACCGCCTCACCGGTCGGCTTCCGGGAGCAACGCGCAGGCGGTCCGGGCGGATTCGAAGGTTGCGCTCGCCTGGCTGCTGACGCAGAAACAGATAACCTTTCCGCATCTTCGTCGAAGGCAGCCTGGTAAGCAGCGGCGGACTTGCCAGGAGGCGGCGTGGCGGTGGTGGCCAGCTTGCCTTCCCGTTCCACCCGGGCGAAAAGCGCTGCATCGTTAAGCTACTACAGTGCTTCAAACGTTTCATCACCGATGATGACCGTCTGCCGCACCTGGTGGATGTGATAGCGCTCGACATGAGTTTGTTTTATTGAGGGATTGGTTCGATGGTATCCAGGCTGGCAAAATATTCGGAGGCTGCCCGAACTGGCTGAATTGGTCTGGAAAACCGGTGCTACTGGCTATTGATTTCAATCCTGGATCGGGTTTATACTACGTGCATACTGGTATATTATGGATAGTGACTCAAGGGTGATTCTACAGCCCCACCATGTAGGAGAAATATTTACCTAAAAACAGGAGAAAAACAATGAAATCCATCGTTCTTTCTATCCATTTTGCACTTGTGGTTTTTATCATGATGTCTGCAGTCACCCCTGTCAGCGCGAAGAAGACAACCTATCAAACAGGTATCAAATACTGGCGCGCAGCCGACGGGAATTTCACCGATTGGCAACTTGCAGGTGTGCAGCTTGACGCAAGTGGTGATTTGCGTCTCGATCTCTCAACAGCTGTTCCTGAGGAGGATCCTTATCCAGCCGGCAACTATTACGGTGGCAATTTCTATAATGGCGCCAGCTATTTGGTGGGCGATGCGACCAGCCCGGTTATACCAGCGGATTTCGCTTTTACTGAAGCAATTGCCTCCTGGAATACCAGCACGCCGGAGGGCACCTGGATTGAGACGCTGATACGCGCTCAATTGAATGGACGCTGGACCAAATGGTACAACCTGGGCATCTGGGCTGCGGAAATTGATACCGTTGCTCGTCACTCGGTTAGGCTGCAAGGCGACGGTGACGGCTATGTGGCAGTAGATACGCTGGTCCTGACCAACAAAAAAGAACTCGGGAATGCTTACCAGATCAAGCTGCGCTTGTTCAGTGCGAATGGTACGACAGCTCCATCTGTGCAAAATCTGTCCGTTGCATATTCGACCAGCCCAATAAATAAGCCAGGCTTATCGACTGGCAATCCGGCGCGTTGGAATACCTTGGTGGCTGTGCCGGAATGCTCGCAGATGGTTTATCCGGATGGCGGGGAGGTGTGGTGCAGCCCGACTTCTACCTCGATGGTGCTGGGCTATTGGACTGGCGATACCGGGCTGTGCGAGCCACGCGTGCGCGCCGCGGTAGAAGGTGTCTATGACTGGATCTACGATGGCCACGGCAACTGGCCTTTCAATACGGCTTACGCGGCGAGGTTCGGGTTACAAGGCTACGTCGCCCGCTTTACCAGCCTGGCTCAAGCCGAGGAATGGGTGGCGGTTGGCGTTCCGGTGGTGGCAAGCATCGCCTGGGGCAAGGGCGAACTGACCGGCGCGCCGATACCGTCCTCCAGTGGTCACCTGATGGTGATTGTCGGCTTCGATGGCGCCGGGAACCCTATCGTCAATGATCCAGCCGCCTCTAGCGACGAGGACGTGCAGCGCACCTACCTGCGCAGTGAGTTCGAAACGCAATGGCTCAGCGCTTCGGGCGGGACGGTTTATCTGATTTACCCACTGGGTGTGCAAACGCCAGTCTGGTAAGATTCAAGAGACGCTTTTGCGGAATCGCATATATCATCCATACGCCATAACGGCGATCTATTACGCTGCCTTCATCGGGCTTGGAATGGTCGCGGCATCGCTCGGACCGACGCTGCCCGGCCTGGCGGAGCAGACCGGTGTCCAGCTCAAGCAGGCCAGCTGGCTTTTCAGCGCCACCAGCCTGGGTTATTTGCTCGGCGCGCTGGCCGCCGGTCGGCTGTACGATCGCCGGCTGGGCCACCCGGTGATGGCCCTGGCACTGCTGCTGGCGGCAGCGCTGATGGCTTTGGTCCCAAGCATGCCGCAGATCGTCCTGCTGGCGATGGTCATGTTGTTCTTAGGGGGCGCGCAGGCAGGGGTAGATGTGGGCGGAAATACCTTGCTGGTGTGGCTGCATCGTGACAAGGTCCCCCCGTTTATGAACGGCCTGCACCTGTTTTGGGGCGTGGGCAGCATCCTGGCGCCGATCCTGATCGCTCAGGTCATCCTCGTGACCGGTGGCTTCGCCTGGGGCTACTGGCTGATCGCTCTGCTCTTGCTGCCTGTGGTCGTGCTGGTCTGGCGAGCAGACAGCCCCCACGCCCTGCACCATGAGCCGGGAGCTGCCCCGCAGGTGCCGGTTAACTGGCCACTGGTCATTCTCTTCATGTTATTCTTCCTGACTTTTGTTGGCGCTGAAGGGGCTTATGGAGGCTGGATTTACACCTATGCCGTCGCTACCGGCATCGCTGCACCCGCTGTCGCAGCCTATATGACTTCCGCTTATTGGGGTGCTTTCACCTTCAGCCGCCTGGCGTCGATCCCGCTTTCGATGCGTTTCCGGCCGCGCACGCTGATCATCGTAGACCTGATCGGATGCGTGATCGGACTCAGCCTGGCGGTTCTGGGGGACGGTTCAACGGTCATGATCTGGCTGGCGACGCTCCTGTTCGGGGCATCTGTCGCCACGTTGTTCCCGCTGACCATGTCCTTCGCCGCAGAAGTGGTCACGGTCACCGGGCAATTTACCAGCCTGATGTTCGTCGGCGCCAGCCTGGGCGGTATGTTGATCCCCTGGCTGATCGGACAGTTCTTCGAATCGGCTGGTCCCGGGTCTGCAATGCGGATTATGCTGCTGGATATGCTGGTTTGCGTGGTGGTATTTATCCTGCTAAACCAGATGCGAAGAAGAAGTTAATAAGGACACTTTCGTAGCTTATTCACCCAGATAAAATGCCCAATCTGCCCCGGCATTGTGTGCGGCATTCGCTAGACGCCGATCGGCGGTCCAAAATTCTGCGCCCAATTGTTCTGCTATCGTCAGGTACGTTGCATCATAAATCACCATCTGGCCAATCCGTTCTGCCCAGCGAAGGATTTGTTGGTCTGTTTGCCCATCCGAACCAATCTCCTCAAAAGCCATTTCTTTGAGGTCAGATATAGCCAAAACAGCTTGCTCAAAGGTGAGCAATTTATGGAACAAAGCCTTGCATAAGCCTGAAAGGACTTCATATCGCCACAAGGAAGGAACAACAATTCTGGCCTGTTCAGTGTGCCAAAGGCGCATTCGTTTCACGGCTAGATCAGAATAAGGCAGGGGTATGACGAAGCTGATGCCGATGTTGGCGTCTATTACCACGGTTTTCATTCCGTAGCTTCCCAGGTCATCGCATCATTCAACTGCCGATCTCGCTCTGCGCGCGCTTCTTCAATCAGGTCGCTTTCATAAATGCCGTGCAGCTCTTGTATGCTCCGGCGAATCTGGTCCAGTTTTTCCATGGCTGACATTCGCTTTAGCCAAAAACTGCTCTCATCCTTCTCAAGCACATCCAGACCGAGGCGTATGACCTCACGGGCGACCTCAGAGATACTTTGCCCTTGCCTTTGGGCAATCTCCTGCAAAGCGATATGCTGCTCGGGCTCAAGCAAGATTTGGGCGCGATATTTTTGTGCCATCCGAGTTCTCCTTTATAATTAAACGTAGTATACACCTACACCTACTCAATATCTAGGAGATTTGACGCGCTCTAATCTTCCCCCAGGCGCTCAACACGCGCTCTTACAAGCCAGAGCGGGATCACTGCGCAAAGCAGGCTGGCGCCGCCTCCCAGCACGAGGCCGATCCCCTGCCCAATCTTTTCCGGTAACCCGAAAGCCAGCATGCCGATGGGCGGCCCGAAGAAAAGGAACAGTGTCACTGGCAGGTAGATCATGGTCGCCAGCATGCTCAGGCAACCGCTGCTGGTGCGCTGCATCTGGCGTGGGTCTTCCCAGTCCAGATTCGCTCCGGTGATACCGAAAGCCAGGTTCAGCCCTGTGTTTCCAGCGATGCACAAGGCAATGGCTGGCAGTGCGTACAGAAATACACTAATTCCTGTGCGGTTAAGCAGCCAGATCACCATCAGGTAGGTCCAGCTCAGCCCGAGGGTAGGCAGGTATGCGACCAGGAACTTGGCCGCGATCATCGATCCGCCAGAGACCGGCGAGCTTTTCAACAACCAGAAACTTCGCCCTTCCTGCGAGAAACCCATCCCTGCCAGCCGGCCAAGCAGCATCCAGCCAACGAACAGCGAAAGGCTCACGATGGTATAGGTTTGTACATTCCCAAACAGGTTTTGCACCCATATTGGCGCCTCGGGCGGTCCTGGCGAGGGGCGGTCCCCGCCACGTAAGATCATGAAGGCGTAGACGATACCAATGATCAGAGGTGTGATCAGCTGTGACAGGTTGCGGAGATCGCGGCGCAGCACCATCCAGTCCTTAACCATCATAGCCCACACCGGGGCAGAGAAGATTCGAGTGGCTGGGTGGGTGACTTTTCGCATATCGAAACGCGTGCCTTCGGAGCGTTGCTGTTTATGTTTTCGTCCCTGGTTTTGCATACTTGCCCAGCCGGTGTAATAAAGCCGCTCGGAGGCTATCAATGAGACCGCGAAGATTACCGCCGATATCGACAGCACCAGCATAACCTGGCTCAACCCGATCATCCAGTTGCCTTTACCCAGCAGTACGATGCCGCTCCCGGCCCAGGCCAAAGGTGACCAGGGTTGGTTGAAGCGCTCAACCATCCCAATTGCCGTGGCAGCCTGATCGCTTGAGAGGTGGCTATATCGGGCAATTTGGCCGGTCTGTGAACATATGAAGGTCGAAATTGCGCCAAGAAAACCTAACACCTCCGCCACCCGCCGGGCTGGGAAGATGCGCACGATGACCATCACAATCAGAGCTGCCAGACCGGCGGCTGCCAGGGCCAGCGTCCCCAGGAGGAGCAAAACGACAGGATAATACAACGGTGCGTAATCGGCCGAAATCCCCAGCCCAAAAAGGACCGGCAGGGCGAACAGGCAAACCAGTGCAAAGTTTGGTAGCACCGCCTGGAGCAGCTTGGCGACAAAAACCGCCCGGATTGGTAAAGGCGTGGAAAGAAGAAAATCCATATCACCGGACAGGTACAGCGCCTGGAGCAACACCCCAAAGCTGATCAAAAACACGCCGAAAAAGGTCGCTCCAATGATCAAATTTGGGATGCTATCGATCAAACCTGTGATGTTACCCGTGAATTGAGCCAGCTCGGGCGACTCAAGGAAACGTAACAACTGCCAGGTCGTAAAGAAAATGAAACCAATAATTGCCAGGATTGCCAGGACGAGCACGGCCATCCCGATCTTATGTCGCAGGCGGGAACGGCGAAAGCTGCGCCAGGTGATCATCCATCGTAATAAAAGCAGCTTCCACACCGAGGGCCAGAGTCCTGGTGCGGCAAGGCTTTCTTCCCGCCTCACTTCAGTACCTCAGCGATCTCAGCGTCTTCCGCTCCGCCGGTCAGGTTCAGGAAGATGTCTTCCAGGCTGCTATCGCCGCTCCCTGCGCTGCGCAGCTCATTAAATGTGCCGACGGCTATGAGCTGGCCCTGGTGGATGATCCCGATGCGATCGCACATCCGCTCAGCGATTTCCATGATATGCGTGGAAAGAAAAACCGCCGCGCCGCGCTCGGCCATCTGCCGCAGGATGTCCTTGATCAGCCGGGCCGATTTCGGGTCCAGGCCTACGGTTGGCTCATCCAAGACCAGCACGCGCGGGTCGTGTACCAGGGCCGCGGCCAGAGCTGTTTTTTGTTTCATCCCATGGCTGTAAGAATCGATGGTGTCATTCCCCGCCTCCGTGAGATCGAACAGGCGCAGCAACTCTTCGATGCGACGCTCAACCGGGCCTTTTTCGATGCCATACAGATCGCCGATGAACCGCAACAGCTCACGACCGGTCAACTTGGGGTATAGGTTTGGCGTATCCGGCACATACCCGGTGATCGCCTTGGCGAGCTGTGCCTGGATTTGAACGTCGTAGCCGCCTACCTGAATCGAGCCTGAGGAGGGTCGCAATAGCCCAACAATCATCTTGATGGTAGTGGTTTTTCCGGCGCCATTGGGTCCAAGGAAACCAAAAATCTCCCCGCCTTTTACCTCGAAGCTGACATCGTTTACCGCCAGCTTGTCTCCAAAATTCTTACCCAGATGGTGGGTTGTGATCAAGGGGAAGGTCGCTGCCATAAAGCATTTCCAAGAAAACTTCTTTATAAGTCTCCGAGCTGTGTGTTGGATAAATTCATCATACAACAGGAAGATTTGTCTGACAAGGTTAGCGGAACTATTAATCATCCTCTGATCTTTTTACCTTGATCAGGCGCTTTTTCTCCGGTAAAATCTTTCCTGGTATGACCAAATACGTTTCACGCCGAGATTTCTTGAAGTTGGGCGGCCTGGCGATGGGCAGCCTGGCTTTTCGCTCCTTCATGTGGACTGAGCCGTATCGGGCGCTTGGACCGGATTTTCCTCGCCAGCCTGAGCAGCCGGTAGGCAAGTTGGTGCGCATCACTACCAAGCAAGTGGACGTGCGCTCGCGCCCGAATGATGAGGCCCCTATCGTTGGCAACCGGTTTCGTGACCAGCTGTTGAATGTATACGAAGAGCTGATTCCCCCGGATGCGCCCAAATTTTACAACCCATTGTGGTATCGGGTGTGGGGCGGCTATATCCATAGCGCTCACACGCAGATGGTACACATCCGTCTGAACGAGCCTGAACGTTATCTCAAGCCCGGGGGCCAGCTTTGCGAGGTCACCGTGCCATACTCCACAGCGTTCCAGAACAATAGAATCGGCGGTTGGGCACCCTGGCGCGGCTCGCGGTTGTATTACTCTTCCACGCATTGGGTCACGGCGATCGAAACTGGCCCGGATGGTCTACCCTGGTATCAGATCACCAATGAATTGAGCGACTCGGAGATTTATTATGTGCCCGCCACGCACTTGCGCTATATCGCACCTGAAGAATGGTCGCCGATCTCTGTAGATGTACCACCGGATAAAAAGCGGGTGGAGGTTTCACTCAGCGAGCAGACTGTGCGCGCTTTCGAATACGATCAGGTGGTTTACACTGCCCGTATTTCCTCTGGTATTCCTAACAGCCGCTTGAACCCCGAAGATTTTCCCACTGCCACCCCGGTTGGAAAGTTCGTCATCTATTCAAAGATGCCTTCCAAGCATATGGGCAGCATCGCAGCCGGAACAGAGGTGGAGGAGACGGGCGGTTTTACTTTGCCGGGCGTCCCCTGGACGAGCTTCTTTAAAATCCCAGGTGGCTACGCCCTGCATGGCACGTACTGGCACAACAATTTTGGGTTACAGATGAGCCATGGTTGCGTCA
>Ga0154774_1092_pt5 | contig 12619 bp, 12 predicted proteins | sample Rifle2008BG16ft_FD_105782 | JGI IMG/M metagenome (GOLD analysis project Ga0154774, IMG submission 105782) | Chloroflexi bacterium RBG_16_57_11
AGATTTCACTTACCAGGTTGCTCCCGACAACCTGCCGGCCTTGCAGAAAAATCCTGATCTGGTGGTGTACACCAATCCGAGCTTCCAGAATTTGGTTGGCCTGCTGAACACGGTCAAGCCACCGCTGGACAATCCACTGGTGCGCCAAGCGCTCTCGTACACCTTCCCGTACGAGCAGTTTATCCAGGGCGTGATGGGCGATCGCGCCACCCAGGCATTTGGTCCAGTGCCGGTTGGAATGTGGGGCCAATCGACAGAAGTCCCTCAATATCATTATGATCTTGAGAAAGCCAAAGAGTTGCTAACTGAAGCCGGATACCCGGACGGCGGCTTCAAGCTGTTGATGACTTATGCCACCGGTGACCAGGACGAGCAGCAGGTCGGGGAGCTGTGGAAAGCCGAGCTCGCCAAGCTTGGCATCGATCTGGAAGTGCAGGGCTTGAATTGGGAAGCCCAATGGGATCTGGGCAAATCGGACCCGCAAAAGGCTCAAGACGTCTTCGTCATGTACTGGTGGCCCGACCTGATCTCGCCTTACAGCTTTCTTTACTCCATGTTCCACTCCGAAGACCAGCCATTGTTCAATCTGGGATACTATAAGAACCCGGAATTCGACACCATGATCGATGAGGCTAACAAGATCTCGGGCAGCGAACGAGAGCAAGCCACGCAAATGTTCATCGATTCTCAGAAAACGCTGGTCGAAGACGCCGCCTCTTTGTTTTTCTACGACCTGGCGAATAACCACATCGCCCGAGCAGATGTCAAGGGCTTTGTCGATAACCCAGCCTATCCGCACGTTGTGTTTGTGTACGACCTGACCCATTAGGTGTGATGAGGGGAGTAGCTGGCTGAAAACAGCGAGCTACTCCCAAAGCAGGCAGTCATGCAACGCTGGGAATACGTCTTCAGGCGCCTGATTCTAGCGATGGTGGTGTTGTTCAGCGTTTCATTGCTCACATTCTTCATCGCCCGCATTCTGCCATCCGACCCAGCGGCAGCCTGGGTGGGACCGCGCCCCACCCAGGAGCAAATTGCCAAGGCGACGATAACCTTGGGGCTAGATAAGCCGTTGTATGTGCAATATTGGCGATACTTATCCTCGCTGCTGCAGGGGGACCTGGGTGTCTCGATCAAGTCCCGTCAGCCCATTCTGACTGAGCTAAAGACCTATTTACCTGCCACGCTTGAGCTTGTGATTGCCTCTATGTTGATCGGCGAGATCATCGGCATACCCCTGGGTGTGCTTTCCGGCGCCAAGAAGGGCGGCGCGTTAGACAATGCTTCCCGCATCCTGGCGGTGGCTTGCGTATCGCTGCCGACATTTTTTCTGGGTTTGCTTTTCCAACTGATCTTCTACGCCCGGCTCGGGATCTTGCCGATCAGCGGGCGCGTTTCCAACGAGATTGCCATCAATAATCCGGTCACGCCGATCACGGGTTTTTATACCCTCGACACCCTGATGACTGGCAATTGGGCTGCCTTTCAGGATGTCTTCGTTCACCTGATCTTGCCGGCTGTCACTCTGGCAGCGTTCGGTTTGGGCTTATCCGTTCGGATGACGCGTGCATCCATCATTGAAGTGCTAAACGAGAAGTATATCTTAGCAGCGCGGGTTGCCGGATTGCCCTATCGCACGATCTTGTTTGTCTTGGCGCTAAAAAACGCCATCATGCCAACCCTGAACGTTATCGGACTCTCCTTTGTCTACGCCCTTACTGGCTCAATCCTGGTCGAGGTGATCTTCTCCTGGCCCGGTTTAGGGTTGTATTTAACCAACGCTGTGCTATCGCTGGATTTTCCGGTGATCGTTTCGGTCACGCTGATTGTCGCTGTGTTCTACGTGGTGGTGAACCTGGTGCTGGACCTGGTTCAGGTTGCCATTGATCCCCGAGTGACTTTGAGTTGAGAGATGGAAGAAAAGCGCGTTGAAGATGCCGAATTCATCGAGGCGGTGCCCGTGCATCCCCTGGCGCCGCAAGCTACAGCACCCTACTCGGAATGGCGGCTGATCTGGCGCTCTTTTCGTAAGGACATCCTGGCGCTGTTTGGGCTTGGAATAATCCTGATTTTAATCTTGGGTGCTATTTTTGCGCCGGTATTGACATCATACCCGGAGCAGGGGCGCGGCGATCCGAATATCCTGGAAAAGTTTCAACCCCCCAGCTTGAGGCATCCGCTGGGAACGGACTATTTAGGCCGAGATGTGCTTGCCCGCATGTTATATGGCGGGCGTAGCTCGCTCACCATGGGTTTTCTGGTTGTGATAATTGCCGTGATCATCGGCGTACCTTTGGGGGCATTGGCCGGTTACCTGGGCGGCTGGGTGGATGAGGTGATCATGCGCACAACCGATGTCTTCATGGCGTTTCCGTCTCTGCTGCTCGCTTTGGCGATCGCCTCTGCCCTGGGCGCCGGCTTTATCAATACGATGATTGCGCTTGCCATCACCTGGTGGCCTTGGTACACCCGACTCGTGCGCTCGCAGGTGCTTTCATTACGTGAGCGGTATTTTATCGAAGCGGCACGCAGTATTGGTCTTCCCAGCCAGAAAATTATCCTGTCTCACCTGCTGCCCAATGTGATGACCCCGGTCTGGGTCCAGGCGACGTTGGATCTGGGATCTGCCATCCTGATCAGCACGGCGCTGAACTTCGTCGGCTTAGGCGTCCAACCTCCCACAGCCGATTGGGGCAATATGGTCAGTCAAGGCCGTTTATATTTCATCGATCGCCCGTGGTTTGCCGGGAGCGCTGGCCTGGTTATTTTTCTTACCGTTTTGGCGTTCAACTTTATCGGCGACGCGTTGCGTGACGCGGCCGACCCATTTCTGCGCAGGACGTGAGCAAGATGGCTGCATTGCTTTCCGTCTCTGATTTGCATGTCTCCTTTCAGACCTATGCTGGCAAGGTTTATGCAGTCAATGGCATGACTTTCGACATACAGCCGGGTGAAATTTTCGGATTGGTGGGGGAGTCGGGTTGTGGCAAATCGGTCACAAGCCTGGCAATCCTGCGCATCCTACCAGGTCACGGGAGGATTACACGCGGGGAGATCGCCTTCGATGGGCGCGATCTAACCCAGCTCAGTGAACGTGAGATGCAACCTATCCGCGGTCGCCAGATTGCGATGATTTTTCAAGATCCATCGACCTCATTGAACCCCGTGTTCTCGGTCGGCAACCAAATAACGCGCATCATCCGGCATCACATGGGTTACTCGTCCCAGGCAGCGAACCAGCGCGCCCTGGAGTTGTTTTCCAAAGTGGCTTTACCCGATCCGAAACGCATCTTCACGACATATCCCCACGAGCTGAGCGGTGGTATGCAACAGCGGGTGATGATCGCTCTAGCCCTGGCCTCCGGGGCGCGATTGCTGATCGCCGATGAGCCAACCACAGCGCTTGACGTCACCATTCAGGACCAGATCCTCGAACTGTTGGTTGAGCTGCGCCAGAGAGAGGGGCTGTCGATCTTGCTGATTACGCATAACCTGGGGGTCGTCGCTGAGACCTGCGATAAGGTCGGCGTCGCTTACGCGGGTAAGATTGTGGAAATTGGTCCCACGAGCTGGGTGCTGCACCAGAGGCAGCATCCTTATACGGAAGGCCTGCTGGCGGCGTTGCCCTCCCCACGACAGAAAGGGCAGGATTTGCTGTCCATCCCTGGCAGCGTCCCGGATGGCTTATCGGTCATTCCAGGCTGTCCGTTTCACTTGCGCTGCCCGCATGTCATGGAAGTGTGTCGTCACAGCGAACCAGGCATGGCGGCAGCGGCAGGGTCGGTGGATGACCAGCACCGGGTGTCTTGCTATTTATACTCCTCGGAGGTCGTAAGATGAACCTCCAGGCGAATCGTACGATCCTGCTAGAAACGCGGGAATTGACCAAGTATTATTACCCGCGTAGAGGCTTACTTCATACCGGGCAAGGGTCTACCCGGGCGCTCGAGGAAGTCAACCTGACCATCTACCTTCAAGAGACGCTGGGTGTGGTGGGCGAGTCAGGCTGCGGAAAGACCACGCTGGGGCGCGTATTGCTCAATCTAATAAAACCCACTTCTGGTAAGGTGATATTCGAAGGCCAGGATTTGAGCTCGTTGGATCGGGATGCGCTGCGTCGCCTGCGCAAAGAAATGCAGATCGTCTTCCAAAATCCATATTCTTCCTTTGATCCGCGCTTTTCCATGCTCCGCTCGCTCAGCGAACCGCTCAGAGGCCATACCAACCTGCAAGGAGAAGCTTTGGAGCAGCGCTCTCGACAGCTTTTGCGACAGGTAGGCATGCCCGAGGATGCTTTGTTCCGCTATCCTCACGAGTTCAGCGGCGGGCAGCTCCAACGGTTGGCGATCGCTCGCGCCCTGGCGCTCAACCCGAGGTTTATCGTCCTTGACGAACCGACATCTGCTTTGGATGTTTCGGTTCAGGCGCAAATTATCAACCTGTTGCGCGATCTGCAACGCCGGTTCAAACTCACCTATTTATTTATCTCCCATGACCTGAGTGTGATCCAGTACATCAGCGATCGCATCGTGGTGATGTACCTGGGAAAAATGGTTGAGATGATCAGCTCGCGTAGCCTGATCGATGGTCGCGTCCAACACCCTTACACCCTGGCGCTGCTTTCTGCGGTTCCTGAAGTGCATCCGGAGGACAAACATGAGCATATCCAGACACAGCGCAACGTGCCTGATGCGGTACGCCCGCCATCCGGGTGCAGCTTTCACCCACGTTGCCCATTTGCCATGGCGATATGCAGCCAGGAGGAGCCGCAATTGCAGCAGCTTCGTGAAGATCACTGGTCAGCCTGCCACTTGAACCAGACGACATCCTGACCAGGGGCGATGAATCTCGCTCGTCGCACGTGGCAAATCATCACCGATTAGAAATGGAGGAATAACATGCCATCTGGAAAGATTACTACGCTACAAGAGGGGGAAGACTTGATCCTGGGTTGCCTGGTGCTGGGAACCGGCGGTGGGGGGCGTGCCGAGCGCGGCTTGAGGCTGATCCAGTCCGCTCTTGAAGAAGGATTAACCCTATCCTGGGTGGACGCAGAGGACATCCCCGATGACGCGATGACGGTTCAACCTTACGGTATGGGATCCGTAGCGCCGATACCGCAGGCGACAGAGGATGAAATCCGGCACGCAGGCCTGGTGCAAACTCATCCGTTGGACAGCATGGTCGAAGCGGTCAAGGAGTTGGGCCTTTACCTGGGCCAGCCGATTGGCTGCATCGTGCCATCCGAGCCGGGAGCCTCGAACCTGCCCGAGCCTTTAGTGGTTGGAGCGCGCTTGGGGATCCCGGTGGTGGACGGCGATTACGCCGGTCGTTGTATCCCGGAAGAAATGCAGACCACCCCATTCCTGAACGGTAAGGCGGGTTATCCATTTGCCAGCGTGGACCGCTGGGGCGACGTAGTGATTTGCCGGCAAACACAAAATGCGCATATGTTGGAGCGAATTGGGAAAATGCTGGCGGTGGCGGCCTATGGGAACACCTCGATGGCTGCAACGCCGCTAATTGGCGAGAAGATGAAGAAGATCCTGGTGCGCGGCACTGTCTCGAAGGCCTTGGCGATCGGCCAAGCCATCCGCCAGGCGCGAGAGGCAGGCGATGATCCGGTGGATGCCGCAGTGCGTGCATCAGCCGGCTGGCGGCTTTTTGACGGTGTGGTGATGGAGAAATGGTGGGAAGACCGCGATGGATATATGTTCGGAACAGTAGTCCTCAATGGTGACGGCAAGTACGCCGGGCATAGTTTGAAAGTCTGGTTCAAAAACGAAAACCATGTCTCCTGGCTGGATGGCAACCCTTATGTTTGCAGTCCTGATTTGGTTACTTTCCTGTATCCGGATGGCACCGGTCCGAGTAGCGCCCAGATCTCCGAAGGCGACCATGTTTCCGCGATCGGGATCAAAGGTGTGGAAGCCTTCCGCACCCCATTCGGCCTGGATAAAGCCGCTGGACCACACTATTTTGGCTTCGATATCGATTACTGGCCGATCGAAGAGATTATCCAGGAATACCGCATAAAGTGATTGGCCATGAAGCTGGGTGTCGAATCGCGTCCGGAATATCTGGAAATCGAGCTGGCAGCCGCAGCTCATAAGCTGGTGACTGATTTTCGTCCGGTACAAGCCGGGCAACAGGTGCTGATTACTGCCGACACATCGAGTGATCTGCGCGTGGCGCGGGCAGTCTCCGGGGCGGTGCAGGCGATGGGCGGCATCCCCGCACTGATCTGGTACCCGACACTGCCTGAGCCGATGCAGCCGCCTCCAGCCACGGTTGCTGGAGCAGCCGCCGTAGCCGATATTTGGTTCGATTTTTCGGTTTCCTACCAGCTTTACAGCCCGACCTACCAAACAGCGATGGACAACGATTGTATCTATGTCTGCCTGACCGGTATGGATGTGGATATGCTGGTGCGCACCGTGGGTCGAGTGCCCTACGAGCCTTTGCGGGTGATGGCGGATTGGCTATACCGGCATTCACAGGCCGCCAGGATCGTGCGCGTCACCAGCCCGGGGGGAACCGAACTGAGGATGGAGATCGACGAGGCTGGCGATCCATTCTGGGAACCGCCGCCTGCCCGAGGAGGTTACCCGCAAATGCTCGGCGGGCAATCCGGATTTATGGCTTACCGGGAGAGCTATGAAGGCATCTTGGTCTTTGATGGCGCCTTGTGGCCTCCGTCTGAGCTGGGATTGCTGGACGCTCCGGTGCGTTTACGCCTCGAAGGCGGATATGTCAAAAACATCGAAGGTGGGCATGAAGCCGCGGTCCTCTCCCGCTGGCTGGCAAAGGCTGGAAACCCCTACGCTTACCTGATGGAGCATGCCTGTTATGGTTTTAACCCCGGTGTGCACCGCCCCACCGGGCGCATCTTAGAAGATGAAAGGGTATTTGGATGTATGCAGTTCGGTCTCGGAGCGACTCCGCTTGGCTCGCCAGTGCACACAGACGGCGTTGTCCTGGATGCTTCAGTGTGGCTGGACGATGTGCAAATTGAGGAGAACGGACGTTACATCCATCCTGATCTGGCAGCGTTCTGTCAGGCCATGGGGCTGTCAGGCTACATGTAACGAGAGATCGAGCCTAGGGCAGCTGGATCCAGATCAAATAGAGTCCAACCGCGCCGGCCAGTAGCACGAGAATCAGCAGCGCATAGCCGGTGAGTTGCCAGGCTTTGCTCTGCTTTACACGCGACTGATTCGCCTGTTGCGAAATCGGAATCAAGGTTCGATAGGCTCGAGTCTTACGCCGCGAAAGCTCGACCAGTGAAACCGATGGGCGAGTGTAGCTCTGCGAACCCGTTTGCATGGCTCCGCCGGTTCCCTCTGCACTCATCGGTGGCTCGATCTGGGCTGCCGGCGGTTGGCTCAGCAAGTCTGCACCGCAGGCAGCGCAGTAGTGCGCGCCAAGGCGCACCGCTCGACCGCAGTGTGGGCAAGACACCCGGCTCTCCAGGGGTAGCCCGGCGTTTGGACAGATATGTACATGTTCAGCGTGTTCTTCCTGGCAATATGGGCAGATCATGGCTAAAATTTGTTGATCAATTCAGGCTGATTGCCCAACCAATCGCGCTATAGCTGTGGTCTAGCTACCCGCGAGCTAACCGCCGGCGTTCCTCCTGCTTAGGATAAAACCCATGATTAAAACGATCGGCAGCATTAGTAAGGGAATCAGAATTGCATCCAGCGGGCGGATTTCTACTTCGACGGTCCTGGTCGGCGCTGGTTCCAGCGCCTCAATCGTTGGCAGCTCTTTCACGCTGTGTTCTTCAATCCAGGCTTCCACCTGATCCTGGATCTGTTGAGGGGGCAGGTCCTTCCAGCCTTGTATCTTCAACTCAAGTTCACCCCGCCTGGCAGCCAGCTCCTCGGGGAGGACTATCCCAATTGCCTGTATGCTCTGGCCTGGATAAGCCTTGTCTTCGTAAATAATTTGCCAGTCGATTGGCGAGGTATACAGGCCAGGCTCATGGAAAGTAGACAACGTATCGGTGAAAACTGCCCGCTCGCCAGGCAGAATTGTGTCTTCCACAGGCAGCCAGCGGTTCATCCCCAGTGTTCCTGGGTGTAGCTCCAGCTGAGTCGTCTGTTCGGTCCAGCTCACTACGCCGGTGTTGCGGATTTCCAGCTCGATGGGAAAAGCCTCGCCTGGCACTAGAACCGACCAGCCTGGCTCCTTTACTAATTGGACCGAAACCGGCGGTGGTTCGGCCGCGAACACCGCCAGCGCCTGTGGGATTGGCCGGTCGGAGCGGATGTGCCAGCCGCTTTTGCACAATAGTTGGGTCGATCCACCGCCATCCAGCATCATCACTCGATCCGCTCCGAAATCGCGCAGCACAGCCGCAGCACCGGATTGAAGGGCAGTCTGTGTATTGAGTACCAGTAACATCTCCTGTTTTCCATCCTTGTCGCGGTCATCCAACCCCACAAAGGTGCGGCCAACCGCAAATTTTGCTCGCTTATTGGCCTGCTCGGTAAGCCCGCCGAGGATGTTCGGCGCGTCAGAGCTGTACAGCGTGGTTTGATATAAATTCCGAATTGCGCCTCGATCTGGCCACAGCTCAAGTATCAGCTTCTGGTTGATGTAGGTATCGATCCCCCAACCCTCCGTGATGATTTTCCCGTTAACTTTCAAAGGAAATGCAAGTCTGGTTGGGTACTCAGGCATATAAAAAAATGTGCCGTTTGTCACACAGAATGCGTCCTGATCTTCATTCAACATACCTTGCCAGAAGGTTTGCAAGGCTGGAGAAGTCATGCGCGGGTCAGCACCGCCATAAGATCCTTTTTCTGGGCGCTCTTCTGTGATATTTCCATAAAGCAGCTCGACACGCGCTCCCTGGCTCAGGTCAATTACCTGAACGAAATCCGGATTACCGTTGGCATAGTCTTTACGGTAGATTTGAACGCCTAATGCGGCGTCGATCAGCCGAAAGTCAGGTGGGATATGTGTGAGGGGGGGAGGTATAGGAGAAGGTATGGGAGTAGGGATGGGAGTAGGCGCGTCCGTTTGCGCCTGGGCGGTCTGGATTGATCCGAACGCCGCCAGCAAGAATGCCAGCAAAGGCAGGTAAATGATCCGATAGAGTGCTTTTTTCATTTGCCTTGATTGATTATAAACCGTTGCGACTGGCATTGGCATGGCTTTAGAAAATTCTAAAGATTTGGGCGAATTTGTATTTCGGGATGGTCGATCGGCGATCTGCTTGATAAAGGTATTGACATTCTGGAGATAATCCACGAAAATAAGAATGGAGGTGTGCAATGACTCTTAAGCGGTTTTTATGCTACATGCTGGTAGTGTTTTTTTGCTTTGGATTGATCGTCACCCTGGCAACCCCCGCTTTTGCCGGCCAATCTACGCAGGCGGATATGCCAACTGAGAAGGTGGTCGTCCCGGCTGGCAAGCCCAATAGCGCGGAGGCCAGTGCCGGTTTCGGGGCGGCGTCAGCGTACCGAAGTGTAGGAGGGGAAACCACTCTGATCAAGGTTTTTCCTTACTATGGCGCAACGATTGTCTATCTGCAGTGTGGCCATGTGGTTGCCAAGGTGGTGCCTGCTGGCTGTGGCTATTCAGCTGGTAAATGGCGCTACACGACCGATTGTCAAAAATCGACCCCGATCTATGTCAGCTTGCCCTGCATGCGGCATAAACCATAGGCGGATCGGTCCAATTTATATCGTTTGAAGAGGGCGGGCAGCCGGAGGAGGCGAATGGGGGTCTGCCGTATTTCTTTCAGCCATTATTGGGTCTGCCCGCCCTCTCCCAGGGAGACAGCAATCGGAATTATAACACAATAATAGAAAATATGTTCTGTTATTAGATTAAGATTTTTGTTAAAAGTCAGGCTACGGCCTGATCATTGGCTGGAGGACAAGGGGAAAGATGGGTAAAAACACGTTTTTCCTCGAGGTCCTTTGGGATAACCGGCTTTGGATATGCGGTATTTTATTTGACGGGTTTCAGATCGAACGCATGGGCTCCCCAGGGCGTCATATCTAGATATAAGCCCTTGCTGGTTATCTCATCGCCATGGCGTACGTAAACCATCGGGCTGAGCCAGTCTTCCAGGCTCCAGTCTTGATTTTGCAGCCACGGGAAAGGCAGCCTCACGAAGCATTGGCTGGAGTGAGCTGAATAATTAACCGCAACCAAAAGCATCTTTTCGGCGTAATACCAAAAATATAGAATGAAATCGCTCCAATTGGAATTGTTATCCCAGGCTGGGTGCGCCTCCAACAATTGCCATTCTCCCTGATGGGTGATGGGCTGTGCCAGGCAAGCCAGAAGTCGTCGGTAATCATTCTGCAACCCCAGATCGACCGGTTCTTCCGGGCTGCGACAGAGCTGCATCGGAGTTCTAAACCGGCGACCTTCCAGCTGTCCCTGGTGAAAAAATCTCAATCCCGGAGCCAGGTAGGTTACTGTCGCAGCAGCGCGGTGTCGCTCATCCGGGAAGATCGCTGCGGCGCGCTCCTCGTCGTGGTTCTCCAAAAACCGCGCCATACGGCTCTGATAGCCTAGATCTAAATGCAGGTGGTGGATGATCGGCTGGGCGCGCCCTTCACGCAAAAGATCATATAAATGTTTATCGTAGGTATAATTGAACCCCTGCTCTTGTAAAATTTGTTCCAAATCCCAGTACACCTCCGCCAGGAGGATAAAGTCAGGATGGCGCTTGCGCAATCGTTGGATACTGTATGGCCAAAATGGCGCCGGCCGTTGGCCCCAGGTATGCTCGAAAACCTCCGGGAGCACCAGCATGGCCATATCGCAGCGCAATCCATCGCAGCGTTCGGCTAAACTCAGCAGCTCTTGTGTCATCGCCTCGATGACCAATGGATTGGCATAGTTGAGCTGGAGTGTGTCGTTCCAGCCGGGAAAATGCGGGTCGCGCCCATGGGCCAGCACCCGCTCGCCCTGCGCCGTTGTGACTCGCACGTAATTCTTCGGTTCGAGGTGGATGTCTTCGTCGGTACCTTGGATGTAATACCCGGGTTGGCTCCAGGCCCAAGGGTGGTCGATGGCGGTGTGGTTCGGGATAAAATCCAACATCAGGCGTATGCCACGCTGGTGTAAGCGCTCTCGTAAATTCGCCAGGGCCGGATCACCGCCCAGATCAGAGCTTATTTGATACCCTGTAATTGCAAAGCAGGATCCACAGATTTCCCTCTCCTGAAGGTCGGGGATATGCCGCAGCGCTACCCTGCGCAAACTTGCATCTTGACGGGCCATTCGTCGCCCGTTTTCGCCTCTCTGCCAGGCGCCGAGCAGGTAAACCCAATCAAATCCATGGCTGACGATATCATCCAGCTCTGAATCGGCGATATCCGCAAGGGTCGCAACTCCGTCTAGCTGGCGGGCGCGCTGGTTAACCCAGGTTCGTGCATTAATCTGGTAAAGGGTCGGGTAGGCTGTGAAATTGTTCATTTGGCAATGATGGTTGCAATCCGGTGGATCATTGTACCCATTTCAGAAGGTTGAACTCAATCTAAGTAAACACCGCCGAAGGGATAAAGCGCAATATTGCCTCTTACGTTCTGCGTAGCGTGGCGATGTAGGCGGGGCTGCTCCCGCAGCATGAGCCGATCACCTGGGCTCCTAAAGCAATGAATTCTTTCATCCGTAAGGCGAAGTCATCCGGGCTCAGATCGTATGTGGTCTGTCCGGCGACCAGCTTTGGCAATCCGGCGTTGGGCTTGACGATTAACGGGGCGTTTGGTAAAACTTCACGCATCTGGCGCAGGACCTCCGGGATCATCTCCACGCCTTCGCCGCAGTTGGCACCAATGGCGTCCAGACCGATAGGCCAGAGCTCCTGGGCGGCCTGCCTGGCGCTGACGCCCATGATCGTGCGCCCCTTTCGCCCAAAGCTGAGCGAGCAGAAGACTGGTAGATCGGTGACCTGCCGGGCGCCTGCCACGGCCGCTTTGGCTTCACTCAAATCCGTCATGGTCTCCACCCAGATTAAGTCCACCCCACCCTCGGCCAGGGCGGCGGCCTGCTCGGCAAAAGCCCGCAAGGCGACCTCGTAGGTTAGCGGTCCCATAGGGTGCATTAGCTCTCCAGTGGGACCGATGTCACCGGCGACAAATGCGCTGCCCTGGCTGGCCTGCTTCGCCAGAGACGCAGCTGCCAGGTTCAGCTCGCGCATACGATCGCCCATGCCGAACTTGTCCAGCTTTATCCGGCTGCCGCCGAAGGTGTTGGTCAGGATAATCTGTGATCCGGCCTCGAGGTATGCACGGTGCAAAGCGACAATCTGCTCGGGGCGCTCGGCGTTCCACAGCTCGGGTGCGGAGCCAGCTGGGAGGCCGGCGGACATAAGCATCGTGCCGGTGGCACCGTCGGCGATCAAGAGCTTACCGGTCTGCAATTGTTGGCGCAGGGAGTGATCCATTTGGGATACCTCTAGAGCTAATCTATGATTGGTTTTCTATTGTATCACGCTGCAGGAGATGGTCGGGATTAACGATCTCGGTTAGTCCTCTCCCACCGTGAGGGTCTTGCATAAGGGATTTCTGGTATACTAAACCCCACTTGTTGGATAAATTATCATAATCCAGAGCTAAAGGAGTGTTCAATGAACTACGGACCG